>Ga0155669_107_pt1 | contig 1435 bp, 1 predicted proteins | sample RifCSPlowO2_01_FD_107326 | JGI IMG/M metagenome (GOLD analysis project Ga0155669, IMG submission 107326) | Candidatus Staskawiczbacteria bacterium RIFCSPLOWO2_01_FULL_38_12b | reverse complement strand
GCCGGCAGTTTCATCGTAATACCAAAAGTTAGCTGATGAATGCGTGTCGTCAATCGCAATGGAAGTTACTACCAATCCCGCCGTTGCACTGTCGTAAAAGCGGGCATTCGATCCTGTGGAAGAAGTATACAAATATGCTAGGGTTACACCAGATGTTACCAGATTATTAAATTGATCTTGGCGGCTTACAGTATACCCAAGCCGGGTGAAGGAAGTCATATCCCCTGGATTATTTAAGATAAATTTTGCTATCGGTCCGGCGGATACGATTACCTGGTCAGACACATCATCGATTCCCGCAGTGCCATCGGGAGCCGAAGAATTATCGGAAGTCACGACGCTTGATGTTTCTGCTAATTCATCATAAAACCAAAATTGGGCAGAAGAACTTCCATCAGGAATATTTACAAACGTAATGACACTGCCTCCGCTGGATGCATCATAAAACTTTTCCGTAATTGCGGCTGGCAAGCCGTACAAATATACCACGGTGGCGCTAAGCGTGACAAGATTTCCGAATTGGTCTTTGCGGGTAACCGTGTAACCCAAACGGGTTCCCGCCGACATGTCTCCAGGATTATCTAATGCGAATTGAGCTATGGCTCCTGCAGAGAAAATAATGTGGGCAGTAGAAGAAACATCTAATCCGGTGGTTTGTGAATCAGTTAAAGAAAGCAATACATCTTCCGTGGCAACATCGCTGATATTGATAGTTCCTACGCCATTAACAATATCCACTAATCCCCCGCCGGTGGCTGAACCGCTAGCATCAAGCGTTACATCACTTTGATAAGAAGTATCAAGATTTCCGTCATTATCTTGGGCTTGTACGGTTACCGTAACCGGCGCATCAACGGTTCCGTTTCCTGGGTTTAAAATTACAAACTTTGTGGCAACGATTGGAGCACTAGTTACCACGACCGAATCTGTCCCGTCAGTAATTCCGCTAGTTCCGTCAGGAGCTGTGGCATTATCCGAAGCCGTAATAGTCCATGTTCCTGGAGCCTCGTCATAGTACCAAAAATTGGCAGAAGAATTTCCATTAGAAATAACAATAGAAGTAATTACATTGCCATTAATAGAAGCGTCGTAAAAAGATGCCGGGCCAGAAGAAGTAGTGTATAAATACACTGTGTTATCGCCAAGGGTTACCAAATTATTAAATTGGTCTTTGCGAGATACGGCATACCCAAGCCGGGTGAAGGAAGTCATGTCTCCGGGATCGTTTAATATATATTGACTGGTACTTCCGGCGGTTACCACTAAAGAATCGATGGCATCATTGATGCCGGTATTTCCATCGGGGGCCGAAGAATTATCAGACGCAGTAATAGAATACTGTGAATTACGAAATGCAATATCGGTCTGAAAATTTGGACGATTCAAACACGCTTTGGATCAGCCAAGTTTTAAGATCGTGTTGCAAATGATAAAT
>Ga0155669_114_pt4 | contig 1451 bp, 2 predicted proteins | sample RifCSPlowO2_01_FD_107326 | JGI IMG/M metagenome (GOLD analysis project Ga0155669, IMG submission 107326) | Candidatus Staskawiczbacteria bacterium RIFCSPLOWO2_01_FULL_38_12b | reverse complement strand
TTATTAATATTGGACATTCAAAATCTTATTCTATAAATTATTTAGCTAAGTTGGTCGGTGGCGAGACGAAATATTTTCCTCCCAGGACTGGCGACCCGCTTCACACCAAAGCAGATATACATTTAGCGAAACATATTCTTTCTTGGCAACCTAAGATTGATCTTGATACTGGTATTGAGGCGACTAAAAAGTGGTTTGAAAGAAATGTATCTGATAAGATGTAATTTGAATTTAAAATAAGACATATGAGAAAAAAAATTGTTTTTTTCCTACCTTCTTTTGAACCTGGTGGAACCGAAAGGAATGTGGTAAATCTAGTCAATCATATTAATAAAGAGCGATATGTGGTTTCTTTAGTGCTGGGCAAGAAGGAAGGGGATTTTATTAAGGAAGTTGAGAGCGGCATCCCGATTATTAGCCTTAATGCCTCCTCCAGCATAGGATTGCTTTTTGCATTAATACGCTATTTTAATAGTCAAAAGCCGGATATCTTTATTTCGGCTTTTCCTCGGATTAATATAGTATCTTTGGTCGCAAAAATATTTTCAGGGGCGGCTACAAAGATAGTAATTACCGAACATTCTGTTTTTTCAATGTTGTCGGTGATTGCCAAAACACCTTGGCGCAGGACTTTTGCCCGTTTTTTCATGCCGCTGTTGGGTAGGCTTATGTATCCCAGAGCCGATTCTATAGTATGTGTTTCCCGGGGAATTGCAGATGACCTTAAAAAAGTAGTGGGTGTTGCCAGTAACATCAAGGTGATTTATAATCCGGTTATTGATGACAACATATATCAATTAGTAAATGAGCCAGTACATCACACTTTGTTTTCTAACCAAGATATGCCGGTTATTATGGCAGTCGGGCGTTTAGTAAAATGTAAAGATTATCCAACTCTTTTAAAAGCATTTAAACTCATTATTCAAAAACAGCCTGCACATTTGGTTATTTTAGGGAGAGGTCCAGAAAAAGAAACATTAGAAGGTATTGTCGGTCAAATGGGATTGGTTAGTCAAGTTACCTTTTTGGGTTTTCAAGACAACCCCTATAAATATATGAGCAAGGCATCGGTGTTTGTGTTATCTTCCTTGCAAGAAGGATTTGGAAATGTGATTATTGAAGCAATGGCCTGTGGCACACCTGTGGTTTCAACGAATTGCCCCGCGGGTCCGGGCGAAATTATAGAACACATGAGTAATGGCATATTAGTTCCGGTGGGCGATGAAAAAAAACTGGCTGAAGCTATTCTGGAAGTTTTAAACAAACCTGCTTTAGCAATCAGATTTTCAAGAGAAGGCAGGGCAACGGCAGAACGTTTTTCTGTTCAAAAAAGCGTAGCTGAATACGAAAAAGTTTTTCAAACACTAATCCATAATCAATGAACGATATTTTAGAATACTTTCATCTTAATATAGGACTAAAAGAAAAGAGCAGGATATTTTATGTGGTAG
>Ga0155669_112_pt1 | contig 4075 bp, 3 predicted proteins | sample RifCSPlowO2_01_FD_107326 | JGI IMG/M metagenome (GOLD analysis project Ga0155669, IMG submission 107326) | Candidatus Staskawiczbacteria bacterium RIFCSPLOWO2_01_FULL_38_12b | reverse complement strand
CCACGGCACCTGCCGCAATTTCTTTATCGCCGATAATTAATAGGTAGGGAGTATGTTGCATTTCCGCTTCGCGGATTTTTTTACCTAAAGTTTCGTTTTGCGACATCAGTTCAACTCTCACATGTTCGCATTCCAATGTTTGTTTTACTTTATTGGCATACTCTAAATGCTTTTCTGAAATGGGGATTAAAGCAATTTGCACCGGAGAGAGCCATAGTGGAAAATTCCCGGCGGTATGTTCTATGTATACCGATAAAAATCTTTCTAAAGATCCCATCAGCGCAAAGTGAATCATAACCGGAGTTTGCTCTTTACCTTGGTGATCTGTGTACGTTAAACCAAAACGCTTGGGTTGTACAAAATCAAGTTGGGGGGTGGCCAGTTGCCATTCGCGACCCAAAGAATCTTTGGCAGTAAAATCGATTTTTGGGCCATAAAATGCCGCTTCGCCTTCAACTATAAAATAATCCAGGTTATTTTTTTTAGCAATTTCTAATAATATCTTTTGAGCTTTTTCCCATAATGCGGTTTCGCCTAAATACTTTTTAGGATCTTTTGGATCGCGAAATGAAAGACGTGCGCGCAGTTTCATGCCGACCGTTGCATAAAATTCTTTGGTAACATCAATGAGTTCTTGATAAATCTGTTCAATTTGTTCAGGCGTGCAAAAAGTGTGGCTGTCGTCTTGGGTGATTGAGCGTACTCGCGAAAGCCCTAATAGTTCTCCGGCTTTTTCATCGCGATACACCGTGGTGGTTTCCATGTATTTTATGGGCAAATCTTTATAGCTTCGCGGTTTGCTTGCATAAATTTGTTGGTGGTGCGGGCAGTTCATGGGCTTCATTACTAATTCATCTTTGGTTTCTTGGCTTTTTACTAAAAATAATTCATCGCCGAATTTTTCCCAGTGCCCCGAAGTTTTATATAAATCGTTTTTGGTAATATGCGGGCTCCACACTTTTTGCCAGCCTTTGGCGGATCGCAAGCTTTGCGAATATTCATTTAATAATTCTCGCAGTAATGCGCCCTTTGGCGTAAACAACGGCAATCCTTTTCCTACCAATTCAGAAATGGTAAACAAATCCAACTTTTGGCCTAACATTCTATGGTCTCTTTTTTCGGCTTCTTCTTGCATTTTTAGGTAGTCTTGCAGTTCTTTTTGTGTTTGAAAAGCCACACCGTAAATACGGGTCAGCATGTTATTTTTTTCTGAACCTTTCCAGTAAGCACCGGCAATTTTTGTAAGTTTAAAAGAGTTCGGGTCAATTTCTTTGGTATTTTGGACATGCCCGCCTTTGCATAAATCCAAAAATGCACCGTTTTGGTAAGTGCCAACGGTTTTTTCTTTTAAGTCTTTTATCAATTCTAATTTATATGGCTGGTTTTTAAACAGTTTTTTGGCGGTAATTTTAGAAACTTTTTTGCCGGTAAATTCCTGGTTTTCTTTGATGAGTTCGCGCATCCGGTTTTCAATTTTTTGCAGGTCTTCAGCCGTCAAAGTAAATGTTTGTTTTGAGTTTTCCGATTTAGAATTTGGAATTTGCTCGCCCTGAGCGGAATCGAAGGGTTTGTGATTTGTATTTTGTGATTTGGGATTTACTTTTCTGACTTCAGAAAAGTCCATATCGTAATAAAATCCATTATCAATAGCCGGACCAATTCCAAGCTTTGTTTTAGGATAGCTTTCCATAATAGCAGAAGCCAAAAGGTGGGCGAGTGAGTGTCGGATTTTTACTATTTTATCACTTTCCATTTTTAATAAATTAATCTTAATTTGTATTCAGTTATGTTAACATTTAGGTCTCCACCCGTAAACTCTTGACATTTATTATTAATAGGTATAACATATTAACATAGTATAAAAAGCACATTTACATTAAAAATTACGCGAAAAGAGAGTGGAGGTCATAGCCACAAGTTACTGAAATGTCGGTACTTTATGGCTGTGACTGCCAATTTCGGTACGTCAAGCAACAGAATGGCGAAAACCCAAAAGGAGAAAACGCCATGAGTATCCAGACTCAAATCAACAAGTTTCACGGTGTTATTCTGCAGAATCTCCCGGAGATTCCGGAAGATATCATGCAGAGGTGGATCGAAAACCCTCGATCGCTTCAACAGTTCCTCTCGGGTCTCGTTCCTTCGGTCAACAGTTCCGCCACCGAGTTTAAGGTCTTCAAGCCCTTAAAGCTCCGCGCGGGCATGGACGCTAAAAGCTACCGTGCTAACATTAAGGGGAGGAAGGTGGACGGTCAGAGGATGGATATCGGTGACTACGCTAACGACATTCTCGGCAAGCCAGAATTCACGGTGGTCACCGAAGAAACCGAAATTGATCTCGTGAATGTCTCGGTCAAAGAGCTGACAGGGAAGAATAAAGCTCCTCTCAAGGAAGTTTTCGCCCAGGCCATGGCAAGAGGTCTCCAACTCTGCCCGAATCAGGTCGGTCCCGAACTGCGACTGCAGTACGAAGACCAACCCGAGGGAGAGTGGCTTATTATCGGCATGGAGCCGATTACCGATTCGGATGGCTATCTCAAGCTGTTCCACGTCGAACGCCATGGCGATGTCCTGTGGCTCTACGCGCACTACGACTTTCCTGACTCCCCTTGGCATGGCTCCTATCGCTTAGTGTTCGTTCTCCCCCGCAAGTAACTTCAAGTTGTTCTTGGTTTCTTGGAACCTCTGCCCTTGTTCGGACACTTGGTTCCTTGACACCGAGAAACAACCCGCCTTCGCTAAAGTTCTAGCGAGGCAAAGCAAACCCCTCAATGCATGAATGCAGTGAGGGGTGTTTTTTTTATATCAATATGATAAGATGAAAATCGGATAGTAGGCTATTATCAAGTCTGCGGCCACGGCTTCAGACAGCCGAATTCTATATTTCCAATACCCAGTTTTGTTTTAGGATAGCTTTCCATGATGGCAGAGGCCAAAAGGTGGGCGAGCGAGTGTCGGATTTTTACTATTTTATCACTTTCCATTTTTAATAAATTAATCTTAATTTGTATTCAGTTATGTTAACATTTGGACCTTCACCAGTAAACTCTTGACAATTACTTTTAATAGGTATATACTATTAACATAGTATAAAAGCACATTTACATGAGAAGGGGTCATAGCCAAAAGCTACTGAATTATATCGGTATCTTCTGGCTATGACTGCCAATTTCGGTACGTCAGGCAGGAGAATGGCGAAAACCCAAAAGGAGAAAACGCCATGAGTACCCAAACCCAGGCCCACAAGTTCGCGGCTACGATCCTGCAGAACCTCCCGGAAGTTCCGGAAGATATCATGCAGGGTTGGATCGAAAACCCCAAGGCGCTCCAGAAGCTCCTCGCGGGTCTCGTTCCACCAGTCAATGGTTCCATCACTGAGTTCAAGGTCTTCAAGACCATCAAGCTCGGCACGGGTCCGACTAACGCCGACGGTTTCCGCTGTCACCTCAAGAAGGACAACATAAGGATCGGCGACTACGCTAACGATATCATCGGCAAGCCCGTTTTCAGCGTGGCCACCGAGGAGATCGAACTGGACCTGGTTGTCGTCAGTGTCGCCGAGCTGGGTTTCCCAAAGGGAGCTGGGCTCAAGGACATCTACGCCGTCGCCAAGAAGCGCGGTCTCGAACTCTGTCCGAACGAAGTCGGTCCCCAACTACGCCTGCAGTACAAGGACCAACCCAAGAACGAGTGGTTGATTATTGGCATGGAGCCGATTGCCGGCTCGGGTGGCGCTCTGAGCGTGTTTGGCGTGGAGCACAATGGCTATGGCTTTTGGCTCAACACGTACTATGGCTACCCGGACGATGTCTGGAGCGAGCACTACCGGTTCGTCTTCGTTCTCCCGCGCAAGTAACTTCAGGTTGATCTTGGTCACTTGGAACTCTGGTTCTTTGTGAACACTTGGTTCCTTGTCTCCGAGAGATAACAGACCCCCTTAATGCATGATGCGGTGAGGGGGTTCTTTTTTTATTCCAATATGATAATATGAAAATCGGATAGTAGGCTATTATCAAGTCTGCGGCCACGGCTTCAGACAGCCGAATTCTATATTTCCAATACCCAGTTTTGTTTT
>Ga0155669_123_pt1 | contig 4080 bp, 4 predicted proteins | sample RifCSPlowO2_01_FD_107326 | JGI IMG/M metagenome (GOLD analysis project Ga0155669, IMG submission 107326) | Candidatus Staskawiczbacteria bacterium RIFCSPLOWO2_01_FULL_38_12b | reverse complement strand
ATCGCCCCAAGATGGAGAAAAAGTGAAAACGCCGTCAAAATCAATTTCAATGGACTCACTTTCGTTTACACCTGCAAAAAGAGATTGAGATGCCAAAGCCGCCTCTTTTCCAGTTTGGCGGGAGATTAATGTAGTTCCAAACTTTTTTAATTCTATGATCATATAATTTTATTGATTAGATTGCTTCGCTGCGGCTCGCAATGACGACGAAATTTTTAATACGTTATTAACGCTAAACATCCCCTGATACTTTGCTGTGCAGTTTCTATATTTAAATCCCGACTGCCACTATGCAAATTAACTTTTGCATCACCAGTTTGAAATACTAAATTGATAGGATTTTTTGAAATAACATTTCTTACATACTTTAATCCGTTTCCTCTGGCTTCAGGTTCTCTACCGGAAACAATTTCGGTGAATGCTACCTCCACAGCTCTTTTGTGATCCTTCAATTCTGGCCGTACTCTTTTTAATGTTTCTAAAATACCCACTCCCCTGTCGGCTAATACTATTTGGCGCTTATTTAAATCAAATCCAAAAAATATACCATGGACATCGGGCCATTTTCCAAGATTGTGATCATAGGAATTATTACCAATTTCTCCGGCCACAGATCCCAAAAGAGAAAATAAATATTCCGTATCTTGATTTTGCATCATCAGTGCCGTCATTTTCGTGATGCGGGCAAGAAACACCGAACTATCTTGGCAATAAAAATCTTTTGGCAGTTCTGTTTCTGTTACTGCCCACTCTTGTGCAAGCTTGAATAAATCGTCTTTAAAAATTTCTAAATCTTTTCGGCGATAATAACGGTCACCCGATGGTTTATTTCTTATGGCCTTCAGACGGCCACTTTCATCCCAACGACGAAGCGTCATTATTGAAACGCCTAATATTTCTGCAGCGTCACCTATAGTGACTAAATCTTCATTTTCCATATTAGATCAATCATACCACATTTTTTAAAGCTATACAACTATACTCTAAAGCTATACATTTAACTTAAAACGAAAAAGGGGCATTCCCCCTTTACTATCTTTTACTTGGAAGTTTTATCTCAAATGAAAATGGTACTACTTTATCGCTGGCAAATGAAGCTAAATGTGGTGCTGTTCCCTGAGCTTTCCTATTGATAGTGCCATTTTATTTACTAATTTTAAAAGAATCTTGGGCTATTAATTTATATGGTAAAAACCCCATGATCGCCAAGAAAGTAATAATAAGTAAAATTAGTTTTTCCCATCCTAAAAAATTCTATCAAATTTCTATTCCCAAATTTGAAAAAAATACCTCGAAAGCATTTCGTAATTCACAGATTATATTGATTTAAATCCATATTACTAAACTTTATAAAGTTAGTCAAAAGAATGAAAGTTATATAGTTAGACATTTAGCTTAAAAGCGAAAAGAGGCAGTTTAGCCCCCTACGGTCTTTTGCTCGGAAGTTTTATGCTAAAGAACGGCATCGCTTTACCGCTATCAAGTAAAGCTAAATGTGGTGTTGTGCTCTGGGGACTCCTATTGAAAGTGCTATAGATTAAAATTATACAGGGCTCTTTGGATATAAACCAAAAATATATACAAAATAAGCCAGGAGTAATCCGGTTATAATAAAAATGATCGTATAAATCAAAGGGCTATTCAATGAATTTATTATTTCTACCTTTATTTATTTAATTCTTTTATTTTTTCCTTCCATGTCTTTTGATTTTTTAAGTAATTTTGGCTTGCACTGAGCGAAGCTAAATTGTGGACCCTGCGAGAATCCCTGCCTGCCGGCAGGCAGGGAGCTCGCCTCTCCTCATTGTCTCGATAATTTCAAAATCTTTTCTTAAAGCCCTTGGTGGACCTTGCGAGAATCGAACTCGCATCTCCTCATTGCAAATGAGGTGTTCTACCATTATACCAAAGGCCCACCAAGGGCTTTAAGATTTTCACAAGAAACAAAATTACCGAGGATCCTCGCATAAATTTAATTTTGATTAAATTTATCGGGACAAATGAGGTGCTTGCCTACCGGCAGGCAGGTGCTACCAATATACCAAGAGCCCAAGCCCCGCGCACCGGAGCGTGCGGGGAATTTCAAATTCCTAATATCTAATTTCTAATAAAATGCTAAATTTCAAACTTTAGGTTATTTTCAGAATTTTCACCCAAGCACTCAATGTGTTGAGTACTCGGTTAAGGTTTTATTTGATAGATAAAACCTTCACTTTCATCTTCTTATCTTTGATTTCGTAATTAAATTCTTCCCCCGCTTTCCTGTTTATCAGCTGTTGTCCCAACGGTGACTGATAGGACATTTTATTTTTTAAAATATCAGCTTCGGTTGGCGCTACTATTTCATATGTTTCTTTTTTGCCGTCCATTAAAATTTTTACTATGGAACCGTTTTGCACTTTGTCCGAATCTTTCTTTTCATAAATCACGGCATCATTAATGGCGTTTTCCAGTTCTTCAATTCGGCGCAACAGCCAAGTTTTTCTCTCTCTGGCATCGTGATAACCAGCATTTTCTTTCAAATCCCCTTCCGCCGCCGCATATTTAATCAGCTTGATGTTTTCAGGGATTTTTACTGTTTTTAATTCATGCAACTCATTTTTAAGTTTTTGCAACCCTTCACGGGTTAAATATTGAGCCATAGTAATTTTTATATTACCCGTAATATAATAATTTTTCAATATGAGGCGTACTTTGTCGCATAATACAATTAGTACTTTATGTTTATGAGCCGCACTATCCTTTGCAATAAAAAATCCCCTTGACGCAGTCATGGGGACTATGCGATTACATCAACTTTGAACAAAAGCTTTAATAAGATCAAAAATGGTTCTGGAAAATGGGGTTTCTTTAATAAGAAACGTTCCGTTGAATTTAACGGTCTGAAAATCCATGGAATCGTCGGAATAGGTCTCCCATTCAATATAATGTACGCTAAAAATCAAAATTTCTCTGTCTTTACTAATTTTTGTGGTTACTTTTAAGTAACCGCCAACTCCGTATTGGTGATAATTTTCATTGCTGGTTTCAATGGTATAGCTTTTTTCTGCCGAAATTTCAGGAAGAACTTGAATGCAAAAATTCCTAAGCTGATTTTCATTGACATAGCAATCAACTTTGTCTAAAAAAATCGATGGCGTGTGACGCATAGTTCTTTCCTTTCTAAAGATAAGAACTTAAACAGCAACATGCGCAACGACAAGTTGGTTTACAACATCCGCAGCATGCGCAGTGGCCATGTGACTTATTGTGCTTATTTTTACATTGTTCGCATATTCCCAATTGGTTTTGGATGTGGCCGCATATTTTACATAGGTATGCTTCATCGGTTATTTTTACATAACCAATAACGCCGCAAACATGATCTTCCCATGGACTAAAACCCATATCTTTATTGCAATGAGGACAAATAGACATTTGGCACCCCCAATGTTATAAAAGAACTTTTATGCTAAGGTTAAACTTTTTAATATATTTGTCAACAAAATAAAAAGTTTTGGAAACAAAAAGCCACTTATAAAAGTAGCTTGAATCGAACGGGCGGGATTTGAACTCGCAATCTCCTGGATTTTAAATCCAGGTGCGTTGTCAATTACGCCACCGTTCGAAAATAGGTCGAAGCCAGATGGGGGTCAAACCCACATCACATCTTTGTTGCCCGGACGGGTTCGATGGTAAAACCCGTAAAGATGTAGCTTTCCCTTAAGCTACTGGCTTCGGTTATTAATCAAAAGAACAAAATGCTGGACAGCTAGCAGGGACAAGCATCCCTTGTAAATTCACCAGTGAACCTGCCGCTTGTGTTCATCAGAAGAACTCACTAAGGAAGACTACTAGCTGTCCAGCAAAAGCCGTCGAAGGGATTCGAACCCTTAACCAACACCCTGTTCTGCCATGGCGGTCATTAGCCGTTTTTAAAGAACAGTTGAAGGCATTAAGGTGCTGCTCTCCCATTGAGCTACGACGGCGATTGATTTGTAAAAGAAAAAATGCTGGGCAGTTGGCAAACTCAGGTTGGGTCTTGCAAAATAGCAAGTTGAAGCGGATAATCAACCCGCTATTTTTTGCCGCAGCAAGACC
>Ga0155669_114_pt2 | contig 4133 bp, 4 predicted proteins | sample RifCSPlowO2_01_FD_107326 | JGI IMG/M metagenome (GOLD analysis project Ga0155669, IMG submission 107326) | Candidatus Staskawiczbacteria bacterium RIFCSPLOWO2_01_FULL_38_12b | reverse complement strand
ATTTTTACCTTGTTTTTTTAATAGCATTAGCAGTTCATTTGGCGGCGGTACTATTCATTCACTATAGTGGTTTTGGTTTCGGTGGTGGATCAGACTTTACCGGATACCATCAGAATGCCGTAGATATATCTTATAGGATTAAAGAAGGGAACTTTTCTTTAGACGGGCTGGGTCTCCTAAATTACTACCCTGTGTTAATAGCTCTGATATACGCAGTTACCCTACCCGAAGTAATTATCGGCAACCTTTTTACCGCCTGGCTCGCCGCCCTTTCTGTTATATTGGCATATCTTATAGTTTTAGAGATAGGCGGAACGAAAAAAACAGCTTTTGCCGCAGCTCTTATTACTGCTGTGTATCCAAGTTACCTATACTTTGGTAGTGTACTACTAAAAGATACTGTAGTGATCCCATTAGTATTAGTGGGGATGTTGCTTATCATCAGAATACTCAAAAACTTTTTCTGGCCTGTTTTCTTGGCATTTTTTATTATATTAACGATGCTTATCCATCTTCGTTTTTATGTGGGTTATGCACTAATGTTGACTCTTGTTATATCCTGGCCGTTATTATCTCAATACAATATTAAAAAGAGAATGGCATATTGGTTGGCAATGGTTCTTCTTTTGGGATTTTCCCCGTTTATATTAGGCAGTGGTTATTACGGCTCGTATCACTTTAAAAGATTCCTTAATCCCGATAAAATTACTTATTTCCGGGAAATTGTTTACGCCACTAATTCGCCTTTAAGTTCCCAGCCAGTTCCGTCTCCCCAACCTCCTGCACCTCAACCTCTTGCGCCTCAGCCAACTTCTCCTCAGCCAACTATTATCCAACCGCCTGCACCCCAACCAGAACCCCCTAAAAAAGCGCTTGAAGGGAGCGGCTCAACATTCAGTGTCGCGGTCGGTCTTAAAGATGGTCCTGTTATTTTTTTAAAAAATTCTTTCCAGTCCTTTATATACAGTTTACTCGGACCTTTTCCTTGGCAGTTCAATAACAAAAAGCAGATAGTAGGCTTGGTAGAAACTATTCCGTGGTATTTATTGATCATTGCTTTTTTCTATTATACAGTCAGGTTTATTAAGAGGAATGGCATTTCTGAATTCTTGAAATTCTATAGATTCGGTTTTCCTCTCTTGCTATTTAGCGTTTTGGCGCTCGGGGCACTTTCTTTATTTATTAATAATTATGGAATTATTGTTAGGATCCGCATTCCAATGTTTATCTGCCTTGTGTCGCTCATGTGCGTTATGTTTAATGAAACTCTGGAAAAGTCATGGCCAAAAAAGTCATAAAAAAACATCTTGTCATTGGTGGAGCGGGATTCATCGGCTCTCACTTATCAAACGCACTTTTAGCAAAGGGCAATAAGGTAATTGTGATAGATTCTGTGCCTTTTAAGCGTGCCGAAATCAAGGCGTACACCATACATATTAATGATGCCAAAAAAGTTGGTCGCGTTTTTAAAAAAGAAAAACCGGATGTAGTTTTTCATTTGGCCGGTGCTATGAGTTTAAGAAAATCTTCCCAAGACTCCCTTTTTTCAAAAGATTTTGATTTTCTATATCGGACGGCCATTATTTTGGATGCTTGTAAAAAATATCAGGTAAAAAAAATAGTATTTGTTTCTAGCGGTGGGGCGCTTTATGAAAATGCGAATATAATTCCTACGAGTGAAGAATATCCAGTAAACCCAAATTCTTTATACGGAATTGCTAATCTAATGATGGAAAAATATATTGCTTCATATTGTACTCATAATGGTATAGATTTTACGATTCCCAGAGTTTCTAACGCATACGGCCCGCGACAATGGCAAACGGGATTTATACCAGTTGCCATTATAAAAATGTTAAAAAAAGAAAGCCCCGTTATTTATGGTTCGGGAAAACAAACTCGAGACTTTGTATATATTGATGATGTGGTTGAAGCACTGATAATATTGGCACAGAAAAGTATTAGTCGTAAAGCAACTGGGAATTCTGAAATAAGTCGGGATAAAAACTCAATTTACAATATAGGGAGTGGCACAGAAACTAGTTTAAATGAAGTGCTGATGCTGGTCAAAGATTTACTTGGCGTTAAGATTGAGGTAAACTATAAAAGTCCTAGCATGTTAGAAACGCAAAGAAGCGTGTTGGATATAAAAAAAATAAAAAAAGCATTTGGATGGTATCCTAAAACGAATATTAAAAAAGGTTTGTTACAAACCATTGAGTGGTACAAGGAAAATGAAGGAGATTAAAATTTGTTTTGTGGTGGCGGTTGACATGACATTAAAGTTTATACTGCTTTCAGAGGTACGGTTTTTTAAAAGTAAGGGGTATTTAGTTTCGGTAGTTTGTTCTTCAGGGAAGTGGCTTCAAGATATTAAAAAAGAAGGAATAGAAGCTAAAGAAATTACAATAAAAAGAAAAATCTTTACTCCCATTTCAGATCTAATTTCTTTATTTCAATTATTTTTTTATTTTAAAAAAGAGCAATTTGATATTGTCTTAACCTTTACGCCAAAACCCGGACTCTTGGGTCAATTGGCAGCTCGTATGGCTGGTACGCCAGTTATTATTAATACTATTTTTGGATATTATTTCCATGAACATACTCCGTATCTGAAAAGGAAGTTCTTTATTTTTATTGAAAGAGTTGCCGCCCGTTGTTCTAGTTTTATATTTTTTAGGAATAAAGAAGATTTTGAAACCGCAAAAAAAGAGCGTATTATTAAAGACAGTATTGCAGAATATATAGGCGATGGGATCGATATTACAAAGTTTAATAGCACAAGATTTTCAAAGGAATTTCTTCAAGAAAAAAAGAAAAGTTTAGGAATTAAGCAGGGGGTTTCGGTCATCGGCATCGTGGCTCGGCTGGTAAAAGAAAAGGGTTATGTGGAATTATTTGAGGCATTTAAAAATGTTCTTGTACAGTTTCCTCAAACAATACTTTTGGTGGTTGGTCCTGCTGATCTGCAAAAAAAAGACAGTATTAACCCCCATAGTTTTAAGGGGAAGAATATTATATTTTTAGGCGAGAGAACCGATGTTGACGAGCTTTATTCTGTTATGGATATATTTGTGTTACCATCCTATCGGGAGGGTTTTCCGCACAGCCTAATGGAAGCTTCAGCAATGGCGCTCCCCGTGGTTACAACAGATGTCAGGGGATGCCGGAATGCTATTGAACCGGGTATTACAGGTATTTTAATTCCATTAAAAAATTCTGGAGAATTAGCCAAAGCCATGATAGGTCTTTTATTAGACTCCCAAAAAGCAGTGGTCATGGGTCAAGCTGGTCGGAAAAAAGCAGAAAAAGAGTTTGATAAAAATATTCTTTTAAATAAGATGGAGAAAAAAATTAAAGAATTAATAAATGTATGATTTTTTGTTTAGCGGATAAAAAAGATGCTTTACAGATAGCTCAAATCCATAAAAATGAGATTGACAAAGGTTTTTTAAGTTCCTTAGATATTATTTTTTTGGGAAATTTTTACGGTGCCCTCATTGAGTCCAAGTTTAGTTTCTGTATTGTTGCTAAAGAAGATGATAGAATTGTAGGTTTTATATCCGGAGTATTCGACTTAGATAAATTTTACCGATATTTTTTAAAGAATTATTTTTTCCAGTCGGTAGTTTTGCTCTGCAAGAAAGTCTTTAATATTTCATATATTAAAAAAATTCTTGAAACGCTACTATATCCGGTAAAAGAAAAAAATTTACCGCCAGCGGAATTACTTACCATGGCTGTATTAAAGCAATTCCAAGGACAGGGAATCGCCGGTAAAATGTTTTTTGAATTTTTAGGTGAGATGAAAAAACGGGATATTAAGACATTCAAAGTCTTGGTGGGGGAGGAATTAAAATCTGCTATAGCTTTTTATGAAAAAAACGGTTTTACCTTTTTGAAAAATACGACTATTCACAATAGAAAATCATCAAGAATCTACTTGTATGATATCAAATAATATATTTTTTAGTTTTATAATTTCTTTTATTGTAGAAATAATAACCATTTCCGTGGTTATTGGAATTTCTAAAAAAACTAACTTTTTAGTTGATGTGCCAGAAGGCGATGTATTAAAAATCCATAAAAAAAATATCCCGCTTTCGGGCGGCTTGACAATGATAATATCTTCG
>Ga0155669_115_pt1 | contig 6565 bp, 8 predicted proteins | sample RifCSPlowO2_01_FD_107326 | JGI IMG/M metagenome (GOLD analysis project Ga0155669, IMG submission 107326) | Candidatus Staskawiczbacteria bacterium RIFCSPLOWO2_01_FULL_38_12b | reverse complement strand
GTTTTTGCAAAAATAGGTATCAACAAAAAAACAGATGAACCAGTAAAACTACCTGTTAGTTTTATAGTTATTGATAACGAGCCGTATCTTAAAAACAAAGGGGTGGAGTATTTAGCCAAAAAAGCAAAAACCCTTTTTATCGCTACAACCAACAAATCTCACCCTGCTTTTAAGATGAGAAAGCAGATGCCTAACATAGAAATATTACTATACGACAAAGATATTGATTTTATGGATTTAATGGAAAAATTATGTAATTATGGCGTTGATAAACTTACCATCCAATGTGGCGGAACATTAAACTCAATTTTAATCAGGGCTGGCTTGGTAGATAAAATTCAGTTGGTTGTTGCTCCCGCCCTGATTGGTGGAAAAAATACCTCAACGATTATGGATGGAGATTCGCTTCATAGCGTAAAAGAGTTATCAAAAATAAAGTCATTGGAATTGGTGAAAGCCGAGCCGTTGAAGAACTCTTATTTGCTTTTGGAATACAAAGTTAATAATCAATAAATTTATGAACTACAAAGGCGTAATCATTGAAGAAAGTTTAGTTAATAAAGATGTCTTAAAAGATATTGTTATTTTAGAAACCAAAATCGAACCCATTACCAAAGAACACGCTACACCCCATTTAAAACAATGGACACTTTATACGGTAGAAATCCCCGAAGAAAAAGCCGATGATATTGTGAAAAAGTTAAGCAATGATTTGGAAACCGAACATACTAACTGGTATGCCGATTTTAAGAATGAAAATTATCACTATATTGTTTACAGTGGTGGCAAGGTTTTTAAGGTAGACATCAAAAATCCAATTCTTTACAAGGATGCAAGGGAATATGGTATCTCAATTGGTATCCCAGAATATCAAGTAGATTTTGCCCCAAATGATAAGGTTTGGGGGAGGTAATTTGTAAAAATAAAAATTATGCCAATAATCAACATAGAATTTGATAGTCAAAAAGTTAAAGAGGAAGAAATAAAAATCCTATCAGATGCGGTGCATAAAATTGTATCAAAGATAACAAGCATTGAAGATGTGCCAGTTTATGCAAACAACAGTCAAGTTAAAATTGCAGTTTCTCCCATAGAGATATTCATTCGTTTAAGCGACCACAAAATAACAGATGCCGATAAACTTATTTCTGATATAAAGTCCAAACTATCAGAATGGAAAATAGAAAATAATTTTCCGCATCCAATTAACTTAACTCTTATTCCAATGAACTGGAAAATTGAGATTGGAATATAAATAAAATATGAACTTAAAAGATACCTACAATAAAATTGCAGAGAGCTGGCACAAAGACCATTCGTCTGATGATTGGTGGCAGGAGGGAACTGATAAGTTCGTTTCGCTTTTAAAACAAGGTAGTAGTGTTTTAGATGTGGGTTGTGGCGGTGGCACAAAAAGTAAATACCTTATTGGAAAAGGGTTGAAAGTGTTGGGTGTAGATTTTTCAGAAAATCTTGTTGAAATTGCAAAACGAGAAGTGCCAGAAGGGAGGTTTTTAGTGATGGATATAAATAATGTAGATACATTAGAAGAGAGCTTTGATGGGATTTTTATGCAAGCTGTTTTATTGCATATTCCCAAAAAAGAAGCCGAAGGCATAATCAAAAAAGCAGTGGGTAAATTAAACTCTGGTGGATATTTATACATTGCCGTTAAGGAAAAAATTGAAGGGGGAGTGGATGAAGAAACCAAAACCGACAACGATTACGGCTACGAATACGAACGGTTTTTCAGCTACTTTACTTTGGATGAATTTAAGGAGTATTTTAAAAATGTAGGGTTAGAAATGGTATATGAAAATGTGATGCCTCCCAGCCGAACCGCAAGAAAGAGTAATTGGATGCAAGTTATAGGGAAAAAACAATAAAAAGTAATATAAAAACCGATATTTTCTTGTATTGGTTTTTTGGTTGCTAATTTCTAAAATTTGTGTAATATGTAGTCAAGTCGCTCTTACTATGTGTCTAAACAGGGAGAAACCCAATGCGAGAATGTTTGTCTTGTAAAAAGGAACTGGACTATCTGGTCAAGAATTTTTGCCCTTTCTGTGGCACTAAAATTCCGACTTCTGAAAAGTTCCAGAATGCATTTGAGGTGGCGGGTTTGGAACAAGATTTTTTGGAAAGGCAACAAGGGCAACTGGGAACGCCAGTGTTTGTCCACGACCTGCCAATGACTTGCACCGATGAACTGCATTTGCGTATGGCAAAGATACGCGATGGTTTCAGAAAGGAAAGAGAAGAATATCCTGACATAGCCCATCTTGTAGCAGAGCCGTCAAAATTCTGCCACAATTGTGGTAAAGAATTGCCCGCAGTGTAAACCTTTTCAAACTCTTTCAGAGAGGAAACAATGACAACGCCCTTGACCAAGTGTCCCAACTGCCAAAATCCTATCTGCACTCTGGGCGGAAACAGGTTTTGCGGAGCTTGTGGGTTTGAATACCCATTAGGCACTGTTCTTGACCTGACGATACAAGCCATAGAGGTTTCGGATGCGGTTGGCTCGGAAGGGTCTATTCTGTCCAACATTCGCAAATGCACGAATGACCTTCACGCTTTGCAAGTCATCTTCATCAACCAAGCAAGGGAGAAAATCCCAAACTGGAACGAAAGGTTTTGTTCCAAGTGTGGGAAAAGGTTGGTTGAGGATTGAAGCCCTGCCAAAAAGAACGAACATAGCCCATCACTCGGATGGGTTTTTTATTTTACGAAGTTTGCAAAAACCTCAAAATCGGGTTAAAGTGAAGCCAATATAGCAGTTCTAACTGCTTCTAATGCCCACTGCCAACACATGCTAAGTCAAGAGACTGAGTTGCCCTAGCTATTAGGTAACAGATTTTTTAACCAGTCAACGGTACGGTCCTGAGAATCGAACCGCCCTAGGAAGATTGATGGCCGTTCGATTCTGAGTGCCATCACAAGATTACTTTAAAAAGCCTACCTTAATTTTTTGTAATATCTCTGCCGCTGTTTAAATTGTCGTTCCAAGAAGGGAATGTTTTTGTCCCGGTAATCAATGATGGTCTTTTTGCTGCTTTTCCCGCGTAGCCTGCCGATATATTGAATGAGTTTTCCTTCAAAGGAAAACGGGAAAACGAGCATCAAACAGTCAATATTTTGAAAATCTAAACCTTCACCAAAAAACTGGCCGGTTGAAAGAATAATTTGATAATGGCCATTTTCTATCTGTTTAATTTTGATGAGGCGCTTTGCTGCCGAATCTTCGCCGGAAATAACAATCGTTTCGCATAACCCCTTCAGATACATTTTTAAGATTTCCAAGTGATCTTTGCGCTCACTCAATAATAATATTCTTTTGCCATCACTAATTTGCGTCAGAATATTTTTTACTATCAGCTGATTCCGAGCACTATCAAAGCATATTATCTTTGATAAAAGCTGGAAATTGTCGGTAGAAAATTTGAATGGCAACGACAACTCAGTTTCTTTAATAATAATTTCTGTTGAGACGCTGGCAGTGGGTTCGTTAGAAATGACTATCGGAGACTCTTCAAGTTTTGCAATAATTTCCCCAATATACATATAAATAAGCTGTTCATCGTTGTGTTTTCTTTTTGTGGTGGCGGTTAAGCCATAACTATATTTTGGATTAAATTCCGATATAACTTTTCTGAATGTTTTGGCAGGAATATGATGACATTCATCGGTAATAATAGTGCCAAATGAATTTCTCAAGTCAGACAGATTCATTCTGTCCAAAGTTTGCATCATAGCCACCGTTATTTGCTTGCCTTGCTTTTTCTTTCTCCCGGTAAACTGGCCGATTTGGGTTTTTGGTATTCCTAAAAACGTTTCGATGCGGTCAAGCCATTGGTCGAGTAATTGTTGCCGATGCACTAAAATTACCGCGGGGAGTTTCCGTTGCGCGATAAGTTCTAGGCCGATAATAGTTTTGCCGCTGCCCGATGGAGCCACAATAACGCCAGAATCATTTTTTAAGCCTTGCTCAACTGCAAATAATTGGTCAGTTTTCAATGTTATGTTGCTGGCGAACTTCACTTTTTTAATGTTGGGTCGTTCGTCGGTTAGATTATAAGGCACATTATTTTCTTTCAAAAATACTACTAACTGATTTAGAAATCCTCTTGGTAAATAAATAGTATCACCACTCTCTTCAATTAACTTAAAAAACTTTTGGATTTTGTAGACGGATTTCCCCATGCGTCTTCTTATTAGAAATTCAGAGTTGATAAAGTTCAATTTTTCTTTCAAAAAGACAATAACATGATGGGGAAGTTGTGAACGCTTTAACGCTATTTTATTGCTTAATGTGATATGTATTACGTCGTTTTTCCCAGTGAAAATATTATTGGTTGGCTCCACTAACTCTGAAGATTCAAAAATGGTGTGGTATGCGGAGTCCAGTTCGGAAGCGCTATGTTTTTTGATTGATGCTAAAAATTCCCATTGGTCAGAATAGGGTTGATGGTTATTTCCCGTATCAATAAAAACAGTTTTACCTTCGGTTACTTTTCTGCCCTGGAATGGCAGGGCGATAAGATTCCCAAAACCATTTTTTACCAGGCTGTCTTGATTGGGGAATAGTCGGTCAAAACTGACTTCTTTGTCAAATTCAGAAAGTTTTAGTGATTTTTTAATAATCTCAAGGATTATTTTCCTGCTCTTAAAACACGGATATGGATTTTCAAAAAATATCCAAACGTGGCAGCCGTTGCCCGAACGTGATCGTTCCATATATCCGCTCAAACCAACCTTACCGCATTCTTGAATGAAGTTTTTACCATCTTCAAACCAATTCTGGTCATCAAAATCAGCAGCGATAAAACAGGATGTATTATCGGAAAGTATCGGATAAATGCCTATCGTATGGGCGCCGAATAAATGTTTTTTAATAACGTCGGGAGTTAACGGAATTAGTTTCTTGTTTGGAAAATCTTTTAAACTGCCACCCTGGCTTTTAAATGCTAAAAATTCTGACCAATTAAAATCATATGCCGGACTATATCCGGATTTTTCATTTTTCTCCCAATGCCGTGCATAAACATCTTGCCTGCCGCAAAACAAAGAACAGTAAAGCTCAATATTTTCTTCACTTACTAAATTGTTCATACTTTTACATACCGTGTTGCCCTACCCAGGCCGATGCGTTTTACAAGGCCAAGCTTAACCAAGCGTCCGAGTGCCTGCTTAATAGTGGGCATTGGTATTTCTTTAAGCAATAATGCGACATCTTTAGGTGAAAGTGTTTTATCTTGATCAAAAAGTCTTAGCACTAAAATCTGCTTTTCCGAAAGCGTCTGTTCTGGTCGATCTTTTTCAATAAGACTTCGGGACTTTTCTGCTTGCGCAAGCAACGCATCAAGGAGGAATAGAATCCAAGTTGTAATATCTTCATTTTCTGTCTTATGGTGTCGTTGCGCTCCTCTGAGGGATAAGTAGTATTCTTCTCTGTTTTTTTCGATCGTTTCTTCCAGGGATACATAGGGTATATAGGCGTAGCCCGCTTGCAAGAGAAGAAGGTTGGTAAGGGCGCGCGAAAGCCGCCCATTGCCGTCATGAAATGGGTGAATTGCTAAAAATTCGAAAATAAAGTTAGCAATGACCAGGATCGGGTGAATCGTTTTTTTGTCTAACACTTCGTTGGTCCATGTTAGAACATCGTCCATTTCTTTTTTTACCAGCCACGGTTCTGTCGGTCGGAACAATATTATTTCTTTACCATCATCATCTTTGGCAACTACAATATTATCCGATGATTTGTATTTGCCTTTTCCTATTTGGTCTTTTGATGAAAAGTGTAGTAGGATTTCATGGAATTGCAAAATCTGCCCCTCGGTTAATTTGAGAGTTTTATGGTTATCAAAAATTCTTCCTAGTAAGTCAGCATATCCGGCCACTTCTTCGGCATCCCTGCCTTTTGGGGGTTTTGTTTTTAATCCCCTGATCAGTCTTTCAATTTCTTCATCACTCATGCGCACCCCCTCAATGCGAGTCGAAGCTCCCGTCGAAGTGATGATGACAGACATCTTGAGCTGTTTTAAAATGTGGGGGCTTAGCTTGGCACTGCCTGTCCACAATCCTTTGAGTTCATCAATGCGGGCAATTTTCTGAAGAATTTCAGGGGTCAATTTTACTCTTGATTCAAAATTTCTTTCCATGTATAATTGGATTAATAGTAATATATTTGATTGTATCTGATTATATCCGATTGTCAATAGAGCTACAGTTCCTAGGGCTATTATGCGACCTGGTTACTCAAGGCGCTAGGGCGACCGAGATGCGTTCGATTCCAACCGCCCCTGCATAACGGTTTAATTCTTGCCGTGCCGATTACTACAATACTTGCTATTATATCATCATAAAAAACGGAGGAGGGGATTCTGACGAAGAAACAATAAAAAAAAGAGGAAGAAAGAATAGAGCATTTAAGTCATACTCATTAATTAAAATCAATGTGATAAAGCAGGACTTAATAGCCCTGTTTTATTTTGTCTATTGACAAGTGCAACTAGGTTGCATTAGTATTGAGGTATTATCAAACTAACTGATATTCATTATGGAG
>Ga0155669_105_pt3 | contig 6656 bp, 5 predicted proteins | sample RifCSPlowO2_01_FD_107326 | JGI IMG/M metagenome (GOLD analysis project Ga0155669, IMG submission 107326) | Candidatus Staskawiczbacteria bacterium RIFCSPLOWO2_01_FULL_38_12b | reverse complement strand
TATGCAAGAAAGAAGCCAATGAAACAAAACATTGGATAAGGATGATTGCGATGGCAAATGCTGATAAAAAAGTTGACTGCCGAGAATTATGGAAAGAAGCGCATGAATTATTTTTGATTTTTGCCAAAATTTCGCAAAGTTGCTAAGTTTAAAATTAGAAAATTAAAATATTATTTAAAAATTTAAAATTACAAAATTAAAAATTTACCCCTATGGCTGATCAATCGACTCAAAGTTTTTTAGAAATACAGGATATCCGAGAAGGTATTTTGATTTTAAAAAATAACGATATCCGGGGAGTACTAATGGTATCATCGGCCAATTTTGCGTTAAAATCCGATGAAGACCAAGCGGTAATCATTTATGCGTTCCAAAACTTTTTAAACTCGCTGGATTTTTCCTGCCAGATTGTCGTCCAATCCCGCAAGATAAATATCACCCCATACTTAGATAGCCTTAAAAAATTGCAAGAAAAACAGACTAACGAATTGCTCAAAATACAAAATGCTTCTTACATAGATTTTATTAAAGAACTGGTCCAGGGGGATTCGGTCATGACAAAAAACTTTTATGTGGTGGTTCCCTATGCTCTTGCGGCCATATTCGGAGCCAGCGCCGTAGTCGGACAACTTAATCCGTTAAAATTATTTACCAAAGGGGGAGATAAAAATAAAAAAATGAATGACGAAGACTTTGAAAAATGCAAAAACCAGCTTTGGCAGAGGATGGAATTTTTAGCGCTGGGATTAAAGCGCTGCGGACTAGACAGTGTACTACTAACCACCGCTGAATTAATTGAATTATTCTGGGCAATACACCATCCCGACCAGGCGGAAATCGGATACTCGCCGGAAATAATGCCGGAATTGCTGAAATGAATTTGAAATTTACAACTTTTTTCCGTCATTGCGAGCAAAGCGAAGCAATCTAATACTTTAAAATGTTTAAAAAACCAGGGTATATATATTTAATGACCAATCTCGCAAACACGGTATTATATACTGGAGTTACTAATAATCTTCAAAGAAGAGTATATGAACACAAGGAAAAGCTAATTAAAGGATTTACTGAAAAATATCGTATTACAAAATTGGTGTATTATGAAGAATTTAATGATATTGAAGATGCAATACTAAGAGAAAAACAAATTAAGGGTGGTTCACGAAAAAAGAAAATTGATTTAATAAAAAGCATCAATTCAGAATTTAGGGATTTATATTTAGAGTTATAAGATTGCTTCGGCTGTGGCCTCGCAATGACCAAAAAACCAAAACACAAAATTCGTAATTCGCTTAAATTCGTAATTCGCTTAAATTCGTAATTCGTAGGATAATTTATGAAACTGCCATTTTTTGGAAATAAAAAAGACGCCGATCTGGGTGATAAGCTCTTCCAAGAGGAAACCATTAATATCCAGGATATTATTGCTCCTCCTTATATTGGCATCACCCAAGACTACATAAAACTGGGCGAAAAATTCGCCAAAACGTTTTTTATTTTCTCCTACCCAAGGTACTTAAATACTGGCTGGCTTTCCCCGGCCATTAATTTAAATGTGCCCATGGACATTTCTTTTTTTATCCACCCCGTTGACAGCAGTTTGATTTTAAAAAAATTGCGTGGAAAAGTCACCCAGGTATCTTCGGAATTAATGGAGCGGCAGGAAAAGGGGTTAATCCGCGACCCGGCGTTGGAAACTTCTTATCAAGATATTGAAACTCTGCGGGATAAAATCATCACGGCACAGGAAAAAATGTTCCGATTCGGATTATACATTACCGTATATGAAAATTCACTGGAACTGATAAAAGAAACCGAAACTACCCTGCGGTCTATATTTGAATCGCGTTTGATTTACATAAAACCGGCGCTATTTAAACAAAAAGAAGGGTTTATTTCGTCGGTTCCCTATGGAATGGACCAGCTTTCGGTTCATGTACCTATGGATACTGAACCCTTATCAACCGCCTTTCCTTTTATTTCTTTTGACTTAAGCTCTAATGAGGGGATTTTATACGGTGTCAACCGGCACAATAATTCCCTGGTGCTTTTTGACCGCTTCACTTTGGAAAATTCCAACATGGTGGTATTTGCAAAATCGGGATCGGGAAAATCCTATGCCATAAAACTGGAAATCCTGCGCTACTTAATGTGGGGGGTGGATGTTATTGTAATTGACCCGGAAAACGAATATGAATTCTTGGCTGATGGCGTAGGGGGGAATTTCTTTAAAATATCACTGACATCAGATACCCATATCAATCCATTTGATTTGCCAATTCCCACCCAAGACGACGACCCGGAAGATATTTTACGATCAAACATCATTAACCTGGTGGGGTTATTAAGAATCATGCTGGGAGGTCTAACGGCGGAGGAAGACAGTATTGTAGACCAAGCGTTGGCTGAAACTTACGCAGTGCGCGATATTAGTGCGCAAAGCGACCCGAAAAAATGGCAAGAAAATATACCATTAATGTCTGACTTTGCGGAAATTTTAGAAAACATGACGGGAGCCGAATCACTGGCGCGGCGCCTTAAAAAATTTACCGAGGGAACATTTTCCAGTTTTTTTAACCAAAAAACCAATATTGTCATGGATAAAAATTTCATCGTCTTTGGCATACGGGATATGGAGGAATCCCTAAGGCCTGTGGCGCTTTTTATCGTTATGCGATACATTTGGAACATCATCAGGACAAAAGTAAAAAAGAGAATTTTAGTGGTGGACGAAGCCTGGTGGCTGATGCAATCGGAAGACGGCGCTTCGTTTTTATTCAGCCTGGTAAAACGAGGCAGAAAGTATTGGCTGGGAGTCACCACCATTACCCAGGACGTGGAAGATTTTATGAAGTCAAGTTACGGCAAAGCCATTATCACCAACTCGTCACTGCAACTTTTATTGAAACAATCCACTGCCACCATTGACGTGGTGCAAAAAGTATTTAATTTGACCGAACAGGAAAAACAACTGCTCCTGGAAGCCAGCGTGGGAGAAGGCCTTTTCTTTGCCGGCAAAAAACATGTCTACATGAGTGTAAAAGCCAGCTATACCGAAGACCAGATCATCACCACCAGCCCAGGAGAAGTTGAAAAAATTAAAGCGGCGCGGAGGAAGTTGAAAGAGGATAAAATCAAATAGCATGGCTGACCAAATAAAAGGCAAAACAAAAAATGCGGCAGAAAAAGGGGCGGGTAAGTTAGTAAAAAAAGGGGCAAAAAAGTTAATAGAAAAAATAGGCTTTAAATTTTTAATAAACTTAATACCAATTGTAGGGCCCATCTTAGCATCATCTATTGTGTTTGTTGGAAAAGAACTTAAGGGAGATATGACTACGCCATCGGGATTTTTTGCGCTCATATTAATGGCTCCTATTTGCGATTTAATAAGTTTTATCCCTTTCGCGGGACCCATAATAAGCAATGGTATTTTGGCGGTTTGGCTGCATTTTAGAGGAAGTGCTTCAGAATCACAAGAGCCGCAAAATGCAGAAAACACAGGAAAAGAAGAAGATGAACAACAGAGTACTTCAGACACCTTAAAAATGCCAGAGAAAAAACCAACACCAGAAAATGCCTCTAAAAAACCTGCGCCGCCAGCTAAAAAAGCTGCATAATATGTGGATAACTTGTATAGTATTTTATAAAATCTTCGGATATGGTAAAATATTACAATTACTAGATTAGAAAATGATTAAAAATATATTTAAAAAATCTAAAAAATTTGTCATTCTTTTTGCCCTGGTTTTTCTGTTTTTAACCGTAACGCATACGGCTTTTGCCCTGGAAACAAATTATCCTAGAATCATCGGGTTCCCGACCATATCTTCAACCGAAGGAAATTGCAAAAACGGGGGCGATAGTTCCAAGTGCTTGCCCGATCTTATCACCTACTTTTTTGGCTTTGCCATAACCGTAGCCGGCGTCTTGGGCGTTTTTGCCATCGTTATTGCCGGCATTCGCCTGTTAACCTCTGCCGGCAATCCTTCGGCTATGTCAGACGCAAGGGAAAGAATTTTTGGAACTATTTTAGGAATAGTGCTGTTAATGTTTTGCGTGATACTGTTACAAACCATCAATCCCGCGTTGGTCAACGTAAAAACCATACGACTGACACCAACGATACGACCAGGAGAATATATACTAACCAGAACACCGCCAGGGGGTTCGGCAAGCAACCCCTTTGGAATTAACATTGCAAAAGCAGATGATTTTTCGGAAGCATTAGAGGATGAATACGATGTTGAAGAGGCATTGGAGGACGACTTTGATACAACAGACTTGTCTCAACAAGAAGTTTGGCTTCTTGTTGTATGTGACCCGGGCGATTCATACAAACCAGATAACGGGGGTCGTGTTGTTTACCTTTACCCAAATGAAACAGAAGTAAATGATACAGATATTAACGCAGATGTAAAAATTATGAACTGCGTAAAGCTCAATAATGATCTTTCAAACCTTTTTGATCCTAATATTACAACCAGCCTTGCCGGCATAGACTCATATAAAACAGCTCTTGCGGAGCCCGGGGTTTATCTTTTTAAAGAAGCAGGTTGCGATCAAAATCCAGAAGGAAATGGCACCGATGTTATAACGCAAGACTTAAGCGATATACCCTTGGAATTTCAAGAGAGTGGCATAGGATCAGTGCTTATTATTAATGGGGATAAAAAAAAATATGGAACTGTCTTAAATAGCAGTCCCAGTCAAACAGGAGAATGCTCTATCCCGTATGTAAATCTGGAGCCGGATACACGAGAATGCATTGATATAGCCGATTCTTCTTTTTGTAGTGATGTTACAATAACCAAATGTACCTTTGATAATAAATGTTCTGAAGACGGCGATGGGGGAATTTGCAATTCTGATGAAGAATGCGCCCCTGGAAAAACTTGGTGCAACGAAAATGATCAGTGTACAACAGAGGGACTTGGCAACCCTTGCGATATAGATAATGGTGACGCCGACTGCCAACCGCCACCTGGTTCAAAATGCGACCTAGATAATAATGTATGCAGTCCCGATGGTACTGGAATAGACTGCACTTCTAATACAGAATGCGAACAAGAAACCAGGTGTAATGAAAACAATCAGTGTACAACTTCAGGGTCTGGCGGGATTTGTGACATAGCTAATGGTGATGCCGATTGTACTCCAGGGCAAACCAGATGTGATTCGGGAAATCCAAGCCAATGTACAGTAAATGGAACTGGTGATATTTGCAGTTTTGATGAAGAATGCCTTCCAGAATCCGACTTTTTCCTAAATGCGAACAAAACGGGTAACGGAACGGGAACCGTAACAAGCAATGAAAATCCTCCAAAAATTAATTGTGGCGTGGGTTGTGGTGGAGTCAGCCAAATCTATCCAAGCGGAGCTACAGTAACCCTCACTCCTACCGCCACTGCCGGTTCCATTTTTGCCGGCTGGAGCGGAGACTGCACTGGTTTAATGGGAAATTGCACCGTAACCATGGATGCCGAAAAAACGGTAACAGCTAGATTTAATCTCGCCACTTTCATCTTAACCGCAGCCAGAATTGGTAACGGACAAGGGACCGTAGCCAGCGACCCTGCGGGAATCAGTTGCGGAAGCGACTGCAGTGAGGGCTATGAAAACGGAACATCGGTAAGGCTTGATCCTGTCGCCGCCGCCGGTTCCATTTTTGCCGGATGGCAACAGGGAGGGGCTGGTTGCTCCGGTACGGGATCGTGTACGGTAATTATGAATGCTAATAAAACGGCTGTTGCACAATTTGACCCCACTGAATTTCCTTTGACGGTATTCAAAGATGGGAATGGTCAGGGGCTTGTACATAGCAGCCCTGGAATTAGTTGCGGTTCTGATTGCAGTGAAAGTTACCAAAACTCAACCCCTCCAATCTTGGTAGAGCTTTTTGCTGACCCATATCCTGGTTCAACCTTTGATGGGTGGAGTGGAGCATGTTCAGGCAGTAATCGAATGTGTACTGTAACTATGAATGGCGCAAAGACTGTCAGGGCTGCTTTTAATCCTAATTCTACCACTTTTACCTTGGAGGTAACTAAAGCAGGAACCGGGGTAGGAACCGTAGAAACTATCCCTCCTACTACTCCGGCGTTTGATTGCCCCCCAACCTGTAATGGAGCCTCAATAAACTATTCAGACGGATCTTTAGTAAAACTTAAAGCGATACCTTCCCCCGGATCAGTCTTTATTTCGTGGAGCGGTTCTTGCTCGGGCACGGAGGATTGCGCCGTAACTATGAATGCTAACCAGGACGTGGAGGCCACATTTCAACTCACTGCTACAGGTACCTTCACCTTAAATGTAATCAAAACGGGAGAATCTGCTGATTTGGGACTTGTAAAAAGTAATCTTGCGGGGATTGACTGCGAACCAACCTGCAACGCAGTCTATCAAAGCGGAAAAATCGTAACCCTCACCGCCACTCCTGTATCCATCTTTACCGGCTGGAGCGGAGAAGGTTGCTCTGGTACAGGAGCATGCATTGTGACTATGAATGGCAATAAGACAGTCACAGCTACGTTTAATACCGCCGAGCTAACCTTAAAGAAAGCGGTGAGTGGTGGCACAGCTGATCTAACCGCTTGGACATTAAAGGCTACTGGACCCACTAATCTTTCTGGAATAACTGGCAATGCAGGTGTTACTGG
>Ga0155669_116_pt1 | contig 7270 bp, 3 predicted proteins | sample RifCSPlowO2_01_FD_107326 | JGI IMG/M metagenome (GOLD analysis project Ga0155669, IMG submission 107326) | Candidatus Staskawiczbacteria bacterium RIFCSPLOWO2_01_FULL_38_12b | reverse complement strand
GCCTGGCTCTCTTGGGGGGGCTTCATTTTTTCGCCCCAAGCATCAGGGGGACCCGGGGGTGGTATCGGGTGGGATTTCTTTCACTAGATCCCATTGAACCGGCTAAAATCGTATTGATTGTTTTATTGGCAAAATATTTTTCCATGCGCCACATTGAAATGTATAAATTCCGCCATATTGTGATTTCAGGTTTGTACGTTTTTTTCCCGGCAATACTGGTTTTTATAAAACCGGATTTGGGAGGCACGATAGTGTTACTTATGATATGGCTGGGAATTTTAATGGTTTCTGGAATAAAGTTAAGGCATTTTTTGGTTCTTTTGGCCTGTTTTGCGATAGCCTCGCTTTTTTCTTGGCATCTTTTATTAAAAGACTATCAAAAACAAAGGGTTATTTCATTTATTTTCCCCTACGATGTATTGGGGGGGTCCTGGAGTCAAAATCAAACTAAAATTGCCATTGGTTCCGGCCAGATCTTAGGTCTTGGCGTCGGGAACGATTCGCAAGTACAGTACGGATTTTTACCGGAACCCCACACGGATTTTATTTTTTCCGCCATTGGCCAGCAGTGGGGCATCATTGGGGTAAGCGTATTATTTGGGGCGTATTTGGTATTTATTTGGCGTGTGTTAAAAATCGCTTTAGTATCGCAATCAAATTTTCCGCGCCTGTTTGCGGTAGGCTTTGCCGTTACGTTAATTACGCAATTTACCATTAACATCGGAATGAATCTTTCTTTGCTTCCGGTAGTAGGTTTGTATCTGCCATTGGTCAGCTATGGAGGCTCGGGGTTAATTGGAAACTTTATCAGTATTGGTATTTTGCAAAGCATCCACGCCAGGACATAGTTTCTATTTTTTTTATCGGCTAGTTAACTGATAAAAGCGGTAAGCTATCCGAAAGGCTTGACATTTTTTATTAAAGGAATATAATAGAAACATATTAGACTTCTTGCTTTTAAAAAACTTTATAAAAAAAGAAGTGGCTACTTTACTCTAAGTAAAAAAATAATCCCTCGCTCAATTTTTTATTGTATAAAAAATTGTTTTTTGCTAGGCGGGGGAATACCCTAACTCATTTAGGGTTTTTTATCGTCATCTAAATTAGAAAATAGAAGTTAGAAAATAGAGAATAGAATTTACGTCGTCGGGCGGATTCTAGATTCTACTTTCTATTTTCTAGATTCTCACAGGGAATGGCTGAGATATTGCAAAAAGTAAGGAATTTTTCAAAATCCAAACTTTCTTTTCCTACCCCCCATCTTTTGCAAATGCAAAGGGAAACATGGGATGATTTTGTAGAGGTGAGGATAAAAGAACTTTTTTCTGAAATCTCCCCGATTTTAGACCACACCGGTAAAGAGTTTGAGCTCTGGTTTTTGGATTATAATTTGGGAAAACCAAACTACAAAAACGGTTTGGAAGCAAAAAGGAATAACGATTCATTGGAAGTTCCTTTAAGGGTTAAAATCAGGCTGGTCAATAAAAAAACAAAAGAGGTCAAAGAACAAGAAGTGTTTTTGGCTGATTTTCCATTGATGACCGAACGCGGAACCTTTGTGGTAAACGGTGTTGAAAGGGTGGTGGTGAGCCAGCTTATCCGTTCACCCGGAGCTTTTTTTACCTTAAGGACAAACCGCGGCAAGAATTTTTTTGGAGCAAAAATTATTCCCAATCGCGGAGCTTGGCTGGAATTTGAAACGGAAGAATCCGGATTTATCGGGGTTAAAATAAACCGTAAAAGGAAGGTGCCGGCCACCACGTTGCTGATGGCTTTGGGCTTGGAAAACATAGAAAAAGTGGAAAAGACATTTAAAGATGCTGATACGGGGGAAACAAAATATATTAAAGAAACCTTAAGAAGGGACACCTGTAAAGATCAAAAAGAAGCGCTGGTGGAAATTTACCGCAGATTGCGTCCGGGGGATCTGGTAACTCCTGATACCGCCCAGGATTTGATTTTTAATATGTTCTTTAATTTTGACCGTTATGATTTATCAAAGGTGGGAAGATGGAAAACATGGCAGAGGCTTCCTGATTTAGATAAATCGGGCAATTCCAAAAAAACTCATGACATTGAAAAAGAAGAGCGAACCCTAAAAATAGAAGATCTAGTTGAAGTGGTAAAAGAGGTTATCAGGTTAAATAATAATCCCAACGCCAAACCCGACCAGGTTGACCACTTGGGAAACCGAAGAGTAAGAACTTTGTCCGAGCTGTTGCAAAACAGATTGCGAGTCGGTTTGATGCGCATGGAAAGAATTATTAAAGACAAAATGTCCACCCTCGACCCTTCCACGATTACCGCTATTCAGCTTATTAATCCAAGGCCATTAATGGCGGTAGTGAAAGAATTTTTCACCTCTTCGCAGTTTTCACAGTTTATGGATAATGAAAATCCTTTAGCAGAGCTGGAACACAAACGAAGATTAACCACCACGGGCCCCGGAGGACTGACAAGAGAGCGGGCGGGGTTTGAAGTAAGAGACGTGCAGCCAAGCCATTATGGCAGAATTTGCCCTATTGAAACGCCCGAAGGGCCTAATGTTGGGTTGGTGGGCCACTTAGCTTCGTTTGCAAAGGTAAATCCTTATGGCTTTATTGAAGCTCCCTATTTTAAAGTAAAAAACGGGAAAATAACCGACCAGGTGGATTATTTGTCCGCGCAAGAAGAAGAGCGCTATGTGATTGTTCCCGCTTCTTGTCCTATTGATGACAAAGGTAAGATTCTACCAGAAGTATTACCTAATAAAGTGGAGGCCAGGGTAAAAGGAGAACCCGCCGAAGTTGAAATTTCAAGGGTGGATTATGCCGATGTTTCTTCAAAGCAGTTTATTTCCGCCGCGGCTTCGTTGATTCCTTTCTTGCAAAACGATGATGCTTCAAGAGCCCTGATGGGTTCTAACATGCAACGGCAAGCCGTTCCTTTAATACGGCCCGAAGCTCCTTTAGTGGGAACTGGTGTTGAAAGAAACGTGGCCCGTGACTCGGGACAGGTGATTTTGGCTGAAGCTAACGGAGTAATAAAAGAGGTAGATGCTTCCCATATTACGGTAATGTATGACGGGGTGCCCTCTGGGTCGGGTAAAAAGGTGGAGCGTGAATATGAATTACAAACTTTTGTAAAAACTAACCAATATTCTTGTTTCCACCAAAAACCCATTGTAGAAAAAGGCGAAGAGATTAAAAAAGGTGATGTATTGGCCGATGGTGCGGCCATTAACCAGGGAAGATTGGCTTTGGGCAGAAATATTTTAGTGTGTTTGCTGCCTTTGCGTGGCGGAGGATTTGAAGACTCAATTACCATTTCAGAAAAACTAGTTAAAGAATTTGAATTTACTTCTATTCATATCGAAGATTTTACTTGTGATGTGCGGGAAACAAAATTGGGGCCGGAAGTAACCACGTCGGATATTCCCAATGTAGGAGAAGAAAAATTAAGGGATTTGGACGAAGAAGGAATTATACGGGTGGGGGCTTGGGTAGGTCCTAACGATATTTTGGTTGGTAAAATTTCACCAAAAGGAGAGACCGAATTAACTCCCGAAGAACGGTTATTGCGGGCTATTTTTGGAGACAAAGCCAAAGATGTAAAAGATACTTCGCTTAGAATGGAGCACGGAAAACATGGCAAGGTTACCAATGTGAAAATTTTCTCCCGTGATTTGGGGCATAAACTAGAACCCGGAGTCATTAAAAAAATCCAAGTAGAAATTTCAGAAATCAGGCACATAAAAGTGGGAGATAAATTAGTGGGGCGCCACGGAAATAAAGGAGTGGTTTCTAAAATATTATCTGAAGCAGAAATGCCATTTTTGGCTGACGGGACTCCCATAGATTTGGTGTTATCGCCTTTATCGGTTCCAAGTCGCATGAACCTTGGGCAGGTACTGGAAACCCACTTGGGATGGGCCGCCAAAAAATTAAATTATTTGGCCATTACCCCTTCGCTTTTGGGAGCTAATAAAGAAGATATTAAAAGGGAATTAAAAGAAGCAGGATTGCCAGAATCCGGGCAAGTAACATTGTATGACGGAAAAACCGGCTTGCCGTTTCCAAGGCCGATTACCGTGGGCTATATGTATATCATGAAACTCATCCATATGGTGGATGATAAAGTGCACGCCAGGTCTATTGGTCCTTATTCATTAATTACCCAACAGCCCCTGGGAGGAAAAGCCCAATTTGGAGGACAGCGATTCGGGGAAATGGAAGTGTGGGCGCTGGAAGGGTATGGCGCCGCTTATACTTTGCAGGAAATGTTAACCATTAAATCCGACGACGTCGTGGGAAGAGCCACTACCTACGAAAGCATTTTGAAAGGCGAGCCAATTAAAAATCCCAACATTCCAGCATCGTTTAACTTGCTGGTGGCGGAATTGAAGTCTTTAGGAATGGCGGTTGAAGTGAAAGAAAAGATTCGGGAAATAAAGTCAGATAAAAAATAAAGCGACCCCAATCTACAAATGACATCCGAATCTACAAATACGAAAAACGCGCACCACGTCATTGCGAGCAAAGCGAAGCAATCTAAAATTATATGCAAAAAAGAGTTTTAATTATCATCGGAATTATCGTATTGGCAGCCGTTATTTTGGGCGGAGCGTTTTTGTGGATGCAAAAATCCCAAACCCCAATAGCCAATGTTCAATCAAATCCCAATGTTTCCACCTCCGCTAAAGCTTTGGCGGACAAGCAAAATTCAAATACCGAAACGGCAGATTGGAAAACGTACACAAATAGTGAATACGGGTTTGAATTGAAATATCCTAATGATGTTACGATTTTGCAGGATGGAAATATTATAAAAGTGCACGATACAAGGCACGGATATGCTTTTGATTGGGATATGAAATTTTATAAAAATAACAGCAGGGCAGAATTGAAGACATGGATTAATTCACAATTCAATTTATTTGGCCAACCATCTAATAAGGATTGTACCATAGCGCCTTCGGATAAATATGGACTGAGAGTAAGCATCAAAGACGCATACACTGTTTTAATAGATGCACCATCATACGGATCATCGTGTGCCAATGTTGGATACTATACTATAAGTTCCAATAATCTAACTATTATGGAGTTTGATTCAGTCCAAGCAAGTCCGGAACTTTATCAAGACATGCTTTCTACCTTTAAATTCACAAAATAATATCACATAACACATAGCATAGAACACGCAACAAACAACACGTCGTATGTTGTTTCATGTTCCATGTTTCATGTTCCATGAAGCTATGCGAGTAGTAGACCTAGAATCAATCAGAATAAAATTGGCCTCTCCCGAGGAGATTTTGTCATGGAGCCATGGCGAAGTTATTACTCCGGAAACCATAAACTACCGGACCCAAAAGCCTGAAAAGGACGGTCTTTTTGATGAGCGGATTTTCGGTCCCGACAAAGACTTTGAATGCGCCTGCGGAAAATACAAAAGGATACGTTATAAAGGCGTGGTGTGTGATCGGTGCGGAGTTGAAGTTACCAAGTCCTCAGTGCGAAGAGAACGGATGGGCCATATTAAATTAGCTACTCCGGTTTCGCATATTTGGTTTTTACGGGGCGTGCCAAGCAGAATGGGGTTGGTGTTAAATAAATCCAGCCAGCAATTGGAAAAAGTGATTTATTTTTCAAGCTATATTATTACCAAGGTTGATAATGAAGCCCGTCAGAGAATCTTAGACCAGGTGGAACAGGAATATAAAACAAAAGTCAAAAAAGAAACCACCGATGCCAAAAAGAATGAATTAAAACAATTAAGGGAAAAGGTGAAAGCGGAAGTGCTGGAGATAAAACCACTGATGATTTTATCGGAAGTTGTTTATAACGATTTGTCGTTAAAATTCGGCGAAATGTTTGAAGCGGGTACGGGCGCCGAAGTGATTAAAAAATTATTTGCCAGCGTAGATTTGCAGGTTACCACCGATGAATTGGTAAAAGAAAGCAAAGAAGCGCCGCCTCTTACCAAAAAGAAAATTTTAAGAAGATTAAAACTTTTCCAAGGAATGTTACGGGCCAAGGTAAGGCCTGAATGGATGTTTATTGATGTGCTCCCTATTTTACCGCCCGATTTGCGTCCCATGGTGCAATTAGATGGCGGCCGGTACGCTTCCAGCGATTTAAATGATTTGTACCGAAGAGTTATCAATAGAAATAACCGGCTTAAATATTTGCTGGAAATTTCGGCTCCGGCGGTTATTGTCAGAAACGAAAAAAGAATGCTTCAGGAAGCCGTTGATGCTTTAATTGATAATGAAATGAGAAAAGGGGTTACGACTACCGCCACCACCGGAGGAAAAAGATTACTAAAATCTTTGGCTGCGATTTTGGCCGGCAAACAGGGACGGTTCAGGCAAAACCTTTTGGGCAAACGTGTTGACTACTCTGGAAGATCAGTAATTACCGTGGGTACCGAATTGCATTTTTCACAATGCGGTTTGCCAAAAACCTTGGCGCTTGAAATATTTAAACCCTTTGTCATAAAAAGAATTTTAGATAAAGAATTGGCCTACAATATACGGGGAGCCGCCAGATTAATTGAAGAAAAAATTCCCGAGGTGTGGGCCATTTTAGAGGAAATAGTCAAAGATAAGGTGGTATTGCTTAACCGCGCCCCTACCTTGCATCGCCTTGGAATCCAGGCATTTTGGCCGGTATTGACCGAAGGAGAAACTATCAAACTGCATCCGTTTGCCTGCGAGGCGTTTAACGCCGACTTTGATGGAGACCAAATGGCGGTGTATTTGCCTTTGTCTGATGAAGCCCAAAAAGAAGCCAGGGAAATTATGCTGTCTTCCTTAAATCTTTTACGACCTGCTACGGGAATGCCGGTCATCGGCCCGTATCGCGATATCTCTTTGGGATGTTATTTCTTGTCAAAATTACAAGAGCCAAATGACCAAAAAGATGTTAAATGGTATTCTTCCGATTCAGAGGCAACCATGGCTTATGAATACGGATACCTTGGATTAAATGATAAAATTAAAGTTCCAAATCCAAAGTCAGCCGAGCACGAAATTATTGAAACCTGCGTTGGCCGTCTTATTTTAAACACCAGCTTGCCGGCAGATTACCCTTATGTAAGCAAATTAATAGACAACAAAGCCTTAAAAGCCTTGGTTCGCGACATTGTTGAAAAATACCATGGCAAAGACGCCATTGATACGTTGGATAAAATTAAGACGATGGGATTTGAATATTGCACCTTGTCTGGAATCAGTTGGGGCATGGATGATCTTATTGTTCCCAAAGAAAAACCGCACATCATTAAA
>Ga0155669_111_pt1 | contig 11571 bp, 11 predicted proteins | sample RifCSPlowO2_01_FD_107326 | JGI IMG/M metagenome (GOLD analysis project Ga0155669, IMG submission 107326) | Candidatus Staskawiczbacteria bacterium RIFCSPLOWO2_01_FULL_38_12b | reverse complement strand
GTGATGGTTGCGGGGGTTGCAATAAATGTTGAAATAACGGGAGCTTTGGGTTTAACAATGACCTTAACCGATTTGGCAACGATTCCATAAGTATTGCCGGCCCTGAGAACATAGGTAGTGGTTACTTTGGGAGCAACTATTTTTGAAAAAGTGCCCCGTACCGATCCCACGCCATTATTAATTGATAATGTGGCGGGAGATCCGCCTGCAAGCGTCCATGATAATTTAGTAGACTGCCCGACAATAATAGTAGCGGGGGCGGCGGTAAATGTTTTAATAACCGGTGGAAGCGGACCGAGAGCGTACGCCGTAGGAATCGTGAAAAATGATCCGATGGCCAAGGCTATGGCTACTATGGTGGTTTTTACTTTTTTCATCGTTGTTGAGAACTCTTGCGCAACGGCGGTGTTAGCAACCGCAATTTTGTTATTATTTGCATTGGCCATCAGACGTTGGACGTCTGGAATCCATTATTTTGAGATTTACTTTGAATTACGAAACTCTTTCGCAGTATTTTTTCTCAATTTTTAGCCAGAAATGTGATCTGCCTGTGCGCGAAACGCAGACAGGTAGAATGTTGAGGCGTAGCTACGCATACGCATCAACATTATAGCGAATTTGTGGCAAAAATTGAGGAAAAAGACGCGAAAAGTCTTCTAAAACGGGAGTTTCGTAATTCAAAGTATTTAAGTAAATTTATAATTTGATTGTATCGTACATCAAAATCTAAACCCATGATTTTTTAAATTCCCTTACTTCATCCTCTCCAAGATCAAAGGTACCAATTTTGTAGGCACCCATTCGGTTTTGACAAGATATTTCTCGGCATTTAATTCTTTTGTCATTTTTACCTCCATTATTTCACCGCCATAGTTCGTTAGGATAAATACAGGGACATCTTTGGTTGATGGTGTTTTGCGTAATTGCTCCAATATTCTGTCGCCGTTTACATCCGGCAAAAGAAGATCAAGCATCATAAGATCCGGTTTTTCTGCCTTGCCTTCTTCGATTTCTTTTACTCTGTCCAAAGCAAGCTGACCCAACATCAAGAATTCAACCTTAATATCTTTTATTTTTGTAAACATTACCGTATAAAGGTCAACTAATTGCTGGTCGTCTTCAACCCATAAAATATTTTTTTGTTTTGTTTTTTTCATAATTTTAATTTTAAGTTGAACGCATTAATATTGTTTAATTATACCACTATACCACCGGTAATTCGATATGGAAAACAGCACCCCTGCCTTGACCTTCAGATTCTGCCCATACTTTACCGTGATGCCCCTCAATAATCTTGCCAGAAAGAAATAGGCCAATGCCTTTTCCAACAGCGAATATTTTTTGAGCTTCTGCGCTTCGGTGAAAAGTTTGATTAAATAAATGAGGAAGCGCCTCTTTCGCTATTCCCATGCCAGTGTCTTTTACTAAAATTATCATTTTATTATTTTCAGATTTCAGAGTTACGGTTACACCTCCTTGTTTGGTGTATTTTACACAGTCGTCAATAATATTTGTCAGTGCTAATTTTAATTTTGTTCGGTCAGCAGGAATTTTAGGAATACTGCCTTCTTTTTCAAATTTCAAGTATATGCCTTTATTTTTTGCCTGGACCTTTAAATCTTTAAGTGTTTCATTCAAAAGATCTGCTATATCAATTCCTGGAACCAATTCTGTCACCTCTTTGCCTAATTGATAACTTGAAACATCCAATAGCTCATTTACCACTTTTATTTCTTTGATTGTTGATTCTTGTAATTCCAAAATAATATTGTTTATCTTTTTAGGTATTTTGCCGAATTCGCCCTGCGTCAATAAGTCTAAAAATCCGGCATTTACTGAAAGCGGAGTCCGGAGGTGATGCTGAGTTATGAGCATAAATTCGGTTTTGTTTTTGTCCAACTCTTGGACATCTTCCTTGGCTTTCTTTTCTATCTTGTAGGCTTGTTCCATCTGTTCCTTACCCTTCTTTTCTATCTCGTAAGAAACTTGCAGATTTTTATCCGCATAGGCTTTATCAAGTAAAAGAGTCACTACTTCAACAATATTTTTCATGGAAGATTTTTCAAAGTCGTTTAGAGTTACGTTATCAATATTCAATCCGAAAACCATCGCACCAAGAATTTTATTGCCAGTAATGAGCGGATAAAGAACTATGTCTCTTATACGAGACTGTGTTTTCATTTTTTCCACGGTTTCCACTGATACGGAATTTTTCCAAATATCCAAAGGATTAGCGGTAACGTTTTCGACCCAATCATACACTACCTTTTTTAAAAAATCGTTCTTTGAAATTTCCGATAGTTTTACCCCCTTAAAATTAAAATTAATTATTTGCAGAGTTTTGGACAAGGTCACAGACTCAGAGAAAGAAAGGGGCACAAGAGAATCAATATCTTTCTTAAATAAAAATAACCCTGAAAATTCAAGGTTCAAACCTTTGCAAACAATATTAGTAACTTCTTTTGCGATTCCTTCTGGGCTTAAAGCTAAAACACTCGTTCTATATAGACTTTGAATAAGGATGAATATCTTGTTTTTTGCCGCAAAGTCAAGGTTTTGCTCGTATAACCTTTCGGTTAATTTTTTATTGATGTTGGGAAAATCAAACATATAAAGGATTCTATTTTAAGCTATCCGGAATTTCTTCTGGTTGCATCCTAACAGTTAGATCGCGCACCGCTTCTTTGCAAACCGCTCGAGAAGCTTTCCCAAAAAGTTCCTCATATCGAAATACAAGGCGATCTATAGCCTCTTTTCCACTCCCGGAGAAAGAAGCTAAGTTGTGAGCTTGATCAATAATAAGACCAGAGACATTATTTGCTTCATACCAAGCAGAAAGTCCAATAACGGATTCCTGCTTCTTAATTATAGTTACTAAAATTTGGTGAAAGATCGAATTATTATCTACAGTATTTGAATCGATAATACTAAATTTTTTATTTTTATAATCTGGCAATACAAATCCTGCAACCCCAACACTTAAAAGAGCCATTGCGGTAACAAATAATATATCTGATAGACTGCCGTTATAATATGTTCCAAGAGTCGTCGTATATGAAAAAGTAAAATCAGCAAAATAATTCATCATAAAACCTGCAAGGATAAAATATATAGCTATTCTGTATTTGCCTCCCAAATACTTATACGACAAACCAAAAACCAACGCTGCGATAGTAAGAATTACCACGTCTCCAATTGGATACGCCAAATCAAAAAATGTTTTTAAAATATTATCATAAGTACTTACCATCCCTTGTCTTGCAAGCACCACAAGAAAATAATAAGAAAAAGCACTAATGATTATTGGAATAATAAGCAGAAAAACTTTTCCTTTCAAATTCTTTATGCCTAAATTCGCTCCAGCTGCAATTGATAAAAATATAGCACCGATAGTCCAAAGTGGCCAGCTTAGCATAAATGAAACATCTGCAAATGAAGGATAAGGCACCGATATAGTTGTAAAAAAGAGATAATAATTCCAAATGACCATGCCCCCTGACCACGTTATAAGCCCAAGGCTCATGCATAGCAAACTTCTACCCACAGAACTTTTCCAACCACCCCATCTTATCGAATTATAAATACCTATTAACCCCCCAATTAACGGCAATACCGTCATAAAAACAAGAAACGGAGTTAAAAGATAATTAAATGCCGGTCCCTCTAAAAGAGACTTCCATCCGCTAAGAAAATTAAAAACCGCCCAAAAAATAAGAGTGATAATATAAATTACGATAATAAATTTAGATAATTTATTAATTTTCATAAAATGAAGCAACCCTGGGGCAGAGCTCACAGGGTATCCGGCAAGGAGGTTATATAATCAGAAACCTAAGGTTTCCGATACCTTCCTAAGTGGACACCCCGCAGCAGAGCCGGCGGGGAATAGGCTTCGCATTTAATTTTATTTCCTTTGAGCGCAAGCTATGACAATACTATTAAATCCCTCTGCCTCCCACATGGGGACAGGGCGAACTTCAACTTCAATAGTAGAAATATGAAAGCCGCTTTCTTCCAAAGCACTTTTTACATCATCTTCACTAACATTAGCAGAAGGAAACTGCTTACCATTAACAAAGTATTTATCGGTATTTCTGAGGGCAGACAATATAATCCACCCACTAGGCTCAATAAGCTCAGAAATATTCCTAACTCCATTATACCATTCTTTTTTTGATGAAGTAGCACAATCAACACAAAAAAATGAAGTAACCAAAGAAAATTTTATATCAATAGGAATTACCTTTTTTTGAAAAACATCACAACGTAATAAAGAGACAATTTTTTCTCTTAACAGATCTGTTCTTTGTTGAGGGGTTTCGATAGCATCCTTGCCCTCAATATCTAATTCTTCTTTGATATATGTCGACCAATCGTGAGCATCTTTTTTATTCTTAAGCCACTTATCTATTTCATCAAGATTTTCCTTCAAGTAATCCGCCAAATAGACTTCGTCAACCAATGGCACAAATGGCAATACATGATGAATAGTAGGACCACATCCAACATCTAATATTTTATCAAATTTTTGATTTTCCCTTTTTAAAAATTTTAAAATGAACTGAAAAATATGTAATTCATCCTCAGCAATGTGATCGGTAGAATAATACTGTTTTAAGTAGGCTTTAGATTGCCATTGACCATAGCTATCTTTCATGTATATAATTAACAGTAGTTAATGAAATTATACCACAAATAAAATGGGTCAAGAAGAAGAAAAATTTGGATACAAGGGTGGTTATGGCTTGGAATTGATAGTGGATCTGAAAGGATGTAATCTTTCTGATTTAAGTAAGGAAAAATTACAACGTTTTTTTGTTGAATTATGTGATCTCATTAAAATGACAAGACATGGAGAACCTTTCTACTGGGAAGATACATCAGACATTCCGCATTTGAGAGGAATTTCTGGCTTCCAATTTATTGAAACGAGCAATGTTGTTTGTCACCCACTTCCCATGTTAAATGCTGTATATCTTAATATATTCTCTTGTAAATCATTTAATACTGATGATGCATTGAAATATTGTGTTGAATTTTGGGGAGCAATATCAGAAGTTCATAGTGTAATCCCTCGTACATAAAATTGAATTGATTAGGTTCAACGCTTTTTGTAAAGCGTTTTTTAATACTATAAATTCATCAAAATAACAGCCGTAACACCCAAGGCAACACCAATCATTTTAACAATCGTTAATTTTTCGTTAAAAAATAAAACGCCCGATCCGACAATGATCAGGGCGTAAAGAATTAATTGGACTATGCCTACATTTATTAGTTGCACGCCACTAAAAAAGATATAGGAAAAAACAATAATACTAAAAAGATATAGCAATGCCGCAAATATTATCCAAGGGCTTTTTAAAAAATGAGAAAAATTAGTATAACCAGATGCTTTTTTCAAAAGCACATCCCCCACAGCCACCGCCGTGGCCGCAAGAATTATTAAAATAATATAAATAAATTTAACGAACATAATATAATTGTTTTTTTACTCCCATTATTTTACTTAGCTAAGAAAAGAATGATGGCTGTCCCCATTACTCCATTACCCACCATTACCCCCCCGTAGTCCTTTCTTTCACAATAAAATCTCTACATAAAATCCAAAGAAACAATGCTACAAAAAATAAATTTAAGATGATAAAACCCATATCGCATACAATTCTTGTTTCGGGGGGTATATAGTTTTTGACATATTCCCATACTATATGCTTAATAACAAGAAAAATATTAATCAGCAAAAACCAAAAAACTGTTTTATCTTTATTATACTTTATCCAAAGATAAAACGCCCAAACCGCTGATATAAGAAACAAGATTAAAACAATATCCATATTAGTTTACTTATTTTTATTTGAACTAGATTTTAATTGATTTAACTGGCCTTGAAGAGAATTTATCTGACGCAAGATAGGTATCTGTTGCTGTAAAATAGGTATTTGCGAAGAAGAATAAGAAAAAGATGGCGTAGGATTAGATGATTGGCCTATTGTTAATGGAGTTGAAGCAGAATTTATAGTTGGCACAGGGGGTGATTTAATTGTTGGTCCAGATGATTGGCTTGGATCAATTTTTGGGAGTTGCATCCCGGAATTTTTGATATCGTCATTTTTTTCTTTAAAAAAGTTGTAAGTTTCGTATCCGAGCGCTGCTATACTTATTACTGCGGATCCGATTTTTTTCCACATCGGTGCATTTTTATTATCCCCATTATTTTCCGAATTAAATGAATTTTGTATTTTTTGCACCCCCTGATTAAATGCTTTCTCGGAACTATGAGCAAACTGAATAATTGAATCGCGATTTTGATAAGCTATATAACCAGTTGTCACAACGGCATTTACGGCCATAACTGCACTGCCAGCTATTACAAGTGGCATAAAACCACTTTGCTCAAGTTGCATCGCAGTATCTTCGCCAAATTTTCCCGTCGGGTCGCTTAATCTAATAGGATTATTATTAGCATAAGAGTATGAGTTGAGTGATTGTGGGTCTTGCAGGTTTTGTTGGTTTGGATCACCAAGAAATACAGGGTCTTGGGAGATGAATTTTCCCGTGACGCTGTTGTAGTATCTAGCGTTTAAATAATTTAATTCGGTGTCGGTGTCATACTGTTCTCCTATATATTTGCGCTGAGAGTCAAAAGTACTTGACCTATCATTCAACCCTGCGCCGCCGAACGTGCCGTAGTCTTGAATTTCCACCGGAACTCCGCTGGAGTCGGTAGTAACTTGGACGCTTTGCAAGTGGTCGGTGGCGAAAGTATACACTTTTGGAACTGAATCTGGCAACGTTTCAATATTTGCCACCATCCCCCAGGGAGCGAAAATTGAAACGGTGGTTTTGCCCATACTGTCTACATTGTAACTTTTATTTGGATACAACGTAAAGCTGGCGCCCTGGGATTTGGAGATTCGCTGGCCGATTGAGTCGTAAGTGTAGTTGATGACTGTTGTTCCTTTTGTTACTTTGATTAGTTGGTTCTTTGGATTGAAGGCGTAGGTGCTTGTTCCGTCGGAAATGAGATTTCCATTTTGGTCGTAGGAAAAAGTCTGGTCGCCAATCTGCGTGACTGCGTGCGGGTTAGCAAAACTGGCTCCGGTGTTTCCGGCATAAGTGTAGTTGGTGTTTACACCATTCAACGTTTTGGTGAGAATATTTCCAATCGGGTCATACGTATAGTTTTCGGTATAATTTTTTGTGGCATCGTTGTTGCCAGTAATCGTTGCGCTGGTTATGCGATACAACGAATCGTAGGCGTAGTCTGACACTTTTTTGGTGTTGGTGTTTGAGTTGTCGGTGATACGGGTGATGTTGCCGACTGCGTCATACTGATAGGTTAAGTCTTGGATATTGGGACCTTGCCAGATGGGCGAGATTGGAATATTGATAAATCAAAGATACCTGACCTCTTGACCCCTTTACCCTCTTTACTTTCTGTATAGGACTTTTAAACCCATTACTCCTTGTTGTTCCAAAAATTAATATTATTTATTTTATAACTTTCTAACCATTTTTTAAATTCCTCTGAACTGATTAAACCATAAGATCGTTCTTCAATATTTGGATTTCCTCCGGAATAACCAAGTTTGTCATTTATACTTGAGACAAATTCCTCTTCATTCTCTTTGAAAATAGAGGGCTCAATACAATACAAATCATTAAATTTACTGTAAAATAAATCAAAGGTAACTTTTCCACCAATAAATTCATCAATTAATATTATTAAATCTTTCATATTATTTATGTAAAGAATTAATAATATTATTAATCACATGACTAATATTTCCACCAGCTTTATTCATTGGCGTAAGTCTATTATTCTGACTCCATCTTACAATATCTTTCACCTTATTTGTTCCAACAGATATAATTTTTGTTATTTCTGGGTTTGTTGTAACTCTAGTAATTAATTTCTCGCTTCTCTGTACAAAAATATTAACATTTCCATTATTGGCATTATCAATAAAAGCTTCTCCAAACTTAGAAGCTTCGCTAAGAATTTTATTATTATTTTTGCCAGTTAATTCAAGCAACTTATCAAATTTATCCGGTAATTTAACTGATATTTGTGGCAGTTTTTCTAATTTGCTCAAATTGCCAATATTTCTTCCGGGTACATCTCCCGCTGTTAAAAATCCGATCCCAGCCCATAAATAGTTTCCTTGTTTTACATCCTCTGTAGCTTGATTTATACCAATTTGACCAAGGGGTGTAAGTAATGATTGAGCATATGATGTAATCTGCGGAGAATACATTGCTAAAGTGCCAATAGCCAAAACACACATGGGACATCTTCCCGTAGGATCACTCTGTGTAATCGGATTGTTATTCGCATAGCTGTAACTATTAAGTGCTTGTGGATCTGCAAGAATTTCCTGCTGATCTTTTCCAGTAATCTGTTTTACCTGATTTGCGTCTCCGATTGCTAAAAACACTGATAAATCTTCCGATGGCGGAATTGTAGTATCTGGCGTTTAGGTAATTAAGTTCTGTGTCGGTGTCGTACATTTCTCCTATGTATTTTCTTTGGGAGTCAAAGGTTTCTGATTTGTCATTTAAACCCGAATTTCCGAACGTGCCATAATCCTGAATTTCCACGGGAACTCCGGCTTCGTCGGTGGTAACCTGGACGCCCTGCAAGTGATCCGTGGCGAAAGTGTACGTTTTTGGAACTGAATCTGGCAACGTTTCAATATTGGCCACCATGCCCCAGGGGGCGAAAATTGAAACGGTGGTTTTTCCTGTTTCATCTACATTATAACTTTTATTTGGATACAACGTAAAGCTGGCGCCTTGGGATTTGGAGATTCGCTGGCCTTGGGCGTCGTAGGTGTAGTTGATGACCGTGGCGGTGGCGCCGGTTCCCGTGGTTACTTTGATTAATTGGTTCTTTGGATTGAAGGCGTACGTGCTTGTTCCGTCGGAAATGAGATTTCCATTTTGGTCGTAAGAGAAGCTAGTGACCGCGGGGGCCGCAGCCCCCGCAGCTTGCGTTGCGATACTGGTAACCGCGTGCGGGTTGGCGTAATTAAATGTGGCTGTCCCATTACGCTGGAACCCCGCCTGGAACTCAGGCAACCCTATTTAGACCCTTCTAATTCACGTTCTCGTTGCCAGGCTTTTTCTGCTGGATCAAACTTATTGCTATCACCATATTGAATTACATATTCCTTCCATTCTAAGGTATCTAAATTAAGTTTGCCGGCCATGATAACAGACGGGCCTGTACGAAAAATATCTCCTAACCAGCCGAAGATGTTTTCATAGAGAGTTTCAAATGGGAATGGGATGCCGTAAAATTCGTAGTATTGGGTACGATCGTCTATCCAAGTTATGACAAGAATGTTATTACTTTTATGAACACCGAAAATATTGGCTACAGAGTCTTCAGGTGAACCGAAAGATTCCTTTGATATGATACCTCCTTCTTTGTTTATGATTCTTAGGGTGAAAGTATTTGGTTCATCCCAATATTTTGTAAAACAATACAAAAGATCTTTATGAATAATACCGTAGTCGCATAACATATCTTCTGAACGAATTATTTCCTTCCAAGTTTTACCTTGGTCAGAAGATATTTTTATTGAAGTATAATCATCCTTATTGGTATGCTTAACACTTTCGTAATCAATCACAAATTCAATTCTTAAAAAATCATCCCCCCATGTAATCTTTTTTGGATTATTATTAACTCTTTTTAGGATATATTCTTCTAGCACATCGTGGCTATAGCTATTTTCCGTATTAAATAAATTTGTAATTTCATCTAAAACCTGTGAATCAATTTTATGTGCATAAGAACTTTTTTTGTAAACATATATACCAAAATAAATGGCTAAAATAAGTATGAGCCCTGCTAATATATATAAAATAATTAAAGATGCTTTTTTCATTATTTTATATGCGATTTAATTTCTTTATCAAATAAATTCATATTCTTGTACTGAAAACCATGTGCGCCAAAAAATCCCGTTTTTTCAAGATAACTACTAATATTGGCACTACGATCTGCATAAGGTGAGTTGCGCCCCGCTGGTCCAAACTCAAACCACCCTATTCTATCTCCCAATCTCCCGCCCCTTTCTCCAAATAAAGCAGCCCCGATTAAACCTATTGCAGTAAAAGCTCCTCCGCCATTTACCTGCACTCCATCATAAGGAGTATATAATTCTGTACAACTTCCAATTTTAGATGGATCCTGTGCATAATCACTACGGATAGGTGCGCGATCAAAAACAAGATTATCAATTTTATGATTTATCATGGGCATGGCCTCGCTAACAACACTAGCTCCGTGACTATAAGCATAAACATTAAGTTTCTCACCGTCTTTAAACTGATAATTATTTATGTAATCTGCAAGTTTTCCTGCGGCTGATGAACGAGCGCTTGAATTATTGGCACCAGACCAGCCCATGTCCTTGCCAAAAACTACAGCACTCTTATCGCCAGCAGCCTGGGCAAACGCTTGTAACACTGGTGAACTATTCCATGTTTTATCGCGATCCTTAACAGAAGATCCTGGGGGCACTGTACCTGGGGCACCTATCGTTAGCAACCCGCTCGGATCGCTTAAACCAATCGGATTGTTTCTCGCATAAGCATAAGAATTTTGCTGTTGCGGATCAACCAACAACTCTTTGGGCAAACTCCAAAACATCGGATCTTCACTGATAAATCTTCCGATGGCGGAATTGTAGTATCTGGCATTGAGGTAATTAAGTTCTGTTTCGGCGTCGTACATTTCTCCAATATACTTTCTCTGTGAATCAAAAGTTCCCGATTTGTCATTTAAACCCGAATTTCCGAACGTGCCATAATCCTGAATTTCCACGGGAACTCCGGTTTCGTCGGTAGTAACTTGGACGCTTTGCAAGTGGTCGGTGGCGAAAGTATACACTTTTGGAACTGAATCTGGCAACGTTTCAATATTTGCCACCATCCCCCACGGGGCAAAGATACTTACCGTAGTTTTTCCTGTTTCATCTACATTATAACTTTTATTTGGATACAACGTAAAGCTGGCGCCTTGGGATTTGGAGAGGCGCTGGCCTTGGGCGTCGTAGGTGTAGTTGATTGGGAGTGCGCCCGCTGCGGCGGGCGCGACTTTAACCAGCTGGTTTTTGGCGTTGAAAGTGTAGGTTTTTGTTCCGTCGGAAATGAGATTTCCATTTTGGTCGTAGGAAAAAGTCTGGTCGCCAATCTGCGTGACTGCGTGTGGATTAGTAAATCCAACGCCAGAATAAGAATAAGTGGAAACTACGCCATTAATAGTGTGAGTCAAAATGTTTCCGATGGCGTCGTAGGCGTAAGTCTCGGTATAGTTTTTGGTGGGATCATTGTTGCCAGTAATCGTTGCGCTGGTTATGCGATGCAACGAATCGTAGGCGTAGTCTGACACTTTTTTGGTGTTGGTGTCGGAGGCGTCGGTGATGTTGGTGATGTTACCGACTGCGTCATACTGATAGGTTAAGTCTTGGATGTTGGGACCTTGCCAGATGGGGTCGGGAGGCAAAACGGGAAGATTAATGATAAAATCGGCGGAGGCGATGGCGGAATCGGTGT
>Ga0155669_109_pt1 | contig 12371 bp, 14 predicted proteins | sample RifCSPlowO2_01_FD_107326 | JGI IMG/M metagenome (GOLD analysis project Ga0155669, IMG submission 107326) | Candidatus Staskawiczbacteria bacterium RIFCSPLOWO2_01_FULL_38_12b | reverse complement strand
ATTCTTCGGGTTTTTGTTTGAAAATTTAACTATTTGGTGTTAAACTTACCTAAAATTAAAGATATGGAAAATCAAGATAATATTTTTCAAAAACTATGTCCCTGTGGTTGTTTTAACTCTTTTAAAAATCAAGAAGTTGACTTTATTAAAGAATATGAGCATTGGTTTCTTATTCTGAATCACGAGCAGGGATTTCTTGGAAGATCTATTCTTATTCTAAAAAATCATAAAACCGACGAGAGAGAATTAACTAACGAAGAAGCTTTAGAAAAACATACCCTTTACTGCCTTTGGAGAGAAGCTATAACAAAAGCTTTTAATCCAGATAAAATTAATCAAGCTCAATTAGGCAACGAAGAGCACGTCCATAATGGGCATTTGCACTGGCATTTTGTGCCAAGATATAGAAGACCCATATATTTTTTTGGCTTAGAATTTCAAAGCGATACTCCAGAAACACAAAAACTTATTTTCAGTTCAGTTCGGGATAAAACAATTCACTCCACTGAACTAAGAATAAAGATAAAAGAGGAACTATTGAAATATCTATAGACATCGCATCCGATACATGGACTTAAGCTCTAGTAAATTTGGCAATATCGGCTGTCTTGGAGGCGAAAACTTTGTAAGACGTATCCGTAGATACGGTTTACAAAGTTTTCGTTGAAAGACAGTCAAGATTGGCAAATTGGCAGAGCTTGGAGTCCAGGTATCGGGTGTGATGTCTATATAACTGGAATTTTACTTTTCATACTTTAAAACTTTGAATTACGAAACTCTTCGGAGGGATTTTCCCCAAATTTTGAGGCAGGGGGTACCCTTTGGGTCCTGATAGAATTTTTTATCGTAGCCTACGGCTACGGGAAAAAATTATTGCGAATTTATGACCAAAATTTGGGGAAAAGACCCCGGAACTTGTTTCCAAGATGAGTTTCGTAATTCAAAGTTTAAAAAGTAAAAACAAGACAGTATCTTTACAACTCGAATAAGACGGGAAGGGGATTCTTATGGCACGCAAAAGTACCGAGATTACAATTCTCTGCGGTGGCTTTGGGGTAAGAATGGGGAGGCTAACATCGCAACATCAAAAGTGTATGCTTAAAGTTGAAGGTAAGCCGATATTGGAGCATCTATTAGCACAAATCGCAGATGCCTTCAATGATGCCAAAATCACTCTCTTGGTCGGTCATGACAGTGAATCTGTCCGTAATCACTTTGGGGAAACTTACAAGGGATTACAGTTAGAATATGCACCCGAAACCACAAAAGGAATCAGAGTGGCATTACTTTCTGCTGAAAGCTTTATCCAAGGTGATACTTTCTTTGTCATAGCAGGCGACACCATTATCCACGCAAGTGAGTTGGTAAACCTATCGGCTCAGAAAAAAGCAGATACTATGGGTATAATGCTTCTTTCTGCAAAAGGAGAAATGGCTCCGACGCATGCCTTGGTGAAGTTGAAAAATCATCGGGTTGTAAAAATTATCTATCCTCCAAAAACTTCAATTTGGGGAGATGATATATATACCTTTACAACTACGGGATGCTATTCACACAAACTCTTCAAAGAGTTAAGAAAATACAGAGTTTCAAATCTCGCCAAGGTCCTTTTAAGAACAGTCAAAAAAGGTGAGACAATAAAAGGAGAAATCTGTACTACTCCTTGGTTTCATTTTGCTTCCCCAGAAGACTTAAAAACCAAGGTTGAATTTTAAGCAAAGAGAGCTTTAAATAACGATAGTTCCAATTAACAGAATTGGGGCTTTTTTATTTCAAAAAATTTAAACTATTTATTTCTATTCTCATTAGCTCCCAATTAACCGTTCTGAACGCATCATATAGGGGGAGCAACTATCCCGAGATTAGTTCTCTGGTTTTTGGTGTTTGACATGTATTACATTAAAGAATATGGTTAATAAGATCAAGGAGTCTTGTCGACTCCACATAGCCCCCGGGAGTACACGAGCTCTGCTCCCGGGGGATTTTTTCACTCAAGAAACACCGCCCCTGATAATTAAAACTAAAACCTTTAATTTAATTTGGGGCTTTTTTATTCCAAATTTTTTGAGTTCTAGTCAAAACACCATTATGGAATTTTTTCTTGTACTCTGCAAAATCCCACGTGTCAAAAAATTTAGCGGCAGCATCTTTTCCGCTTTGATACAAAGCTTCTTTTTGGACTTTTGTAATTCCAAAATCAGTGGTCTGCACGCCTAATGTCGGAATGGGAATGGTTCTGGCAAAATCAGAGTCCTTAATATATCGGGCATCATGCGCTTCCATCATGGTTTTAAACATCGCTTTTAAAAAATCTATGGGGCCATTAATCGTTGCGGGGACAGCTTCCGCAGGATCAACCAACTTATAGCCCAAAGTCGGGCAATCAAGATTTGGGTTATCATCCAAAAGCCACACGGGAAAATTGCTCAAAATTCCCCCATCAACAATGTAGCTTTTTACCTTTTGTCCCAATTGCATTAAGGATTTTTGATCCCTTTGCAATTGGAACTTTTTTAAAATAACTGGTTCATAGAAAAAAGGAATACTAATGCTCATGCGTAGCGCTTTGGCGACTGATAGATCGTTGGGATTTATTCCGTATTCTGCGGCATCATTGGGAAACACCAACAGTTTTCCATTGGTAATATCCGAAGCAATCACTTGCAGTTTATAGATAAACGTTGAGTCCCTGGAGTACTTTTCCATAATTAAATCTCCAAAGGTACGGACTCCTTTTTGCGCCAATACATCGGCCAGCCATTTTTCTACGTAATCTCCCTTATAAATTCCTTCTTTTAAAAACAGCTGCAACCCTTTTCCAATAACAGGAATATTAGCCAAAGCAGCTTGGTCTAAAAATTTATTATAGTCAACCTCGTCCATGATTTTTTTAATTTCAAAAGCTTTATAACCCGAGGCCAAAAAAGCTGCTACTAAAGATCCCGCGGACGTGCCAGCCACATTTTCAAAAACATATCCTTTATCTTCAGTCACTTCTATTGCGCCTACCAAAGCGCTTCCCTTTACTCCACCACCCTCAAACACACCGTTAATTTTTTTTACTGTTGGATGTTTCATGGCTTATTTAATTATAAAGTAATTATAATAAAAAAATGAAAAAATAACATAACTCGTTTCTCTATTTATTGGTCGCATATCAGCTTTGCCGATATCGGGATTTACATGCTCACTATTTAAAAGTAGAATGAAAATTAAATGAATACCAAGCACTCAATGCGTTGAGTACTCGGTGCCAATTTTAATAAATTATCATGACTAAAAAACCCTTCGGCCTCGCTCAGGGCGGGGAAATCGCCACTGGCCTGCCACATAAAGTACCAGCGGATTTACAAAAAACCCTTGCTTCTGCCCCAGCAGCAAAAGCAGCATGGGAGAATATTACGCCACTGGCACGCAATGAGTGGATTTGTTGGGTTGAAGGCGCCAAGAAAGCACAAACTCGGAGTAACCGGATTAAAAGAACTCGTGCGGAACTCATAGAAGGAAAGCGCAGACCTTGTTGTTGGGCCGGTTGCATCCATCGGTAAAAAATGAGAACCAACGATTTTTGTTTCGCAAAACCTGCACACACCGTTTGGCGCACGGTGTTATTTTTTTGACATTTCCTTTGCCCAATAATATAACTAACTTAGCACCTTTCACGTTTCTTTATTTAAGGAAACACCTATGTACGAACGCTTTACAGATCTTGCAAGACAAGTGATGCAAGCGGCTCGCCAACAAGCCCAGGGTTTTAATCAACAATGCATTAAAACCGAACATCTTCTCTTTTGCATCACACACCAAGCGCCCAGCCAGATAATCAATGCGTTGATGAATTTAGGCATTGATCCAAAAAAAGTTCAGCTAGAAATTGCCAAGTATATGGAACTTGGAAGTCACAAAAAAACCAGTGATACGCTTCCCCATAGCCCAGAAATTGAAAAAGCAATAGCATATGCCATTGAACAAACCGATAATTTTAATTGCCATTACGTGGGTGTGCCGCATCTTTTTTTAGGTATGTTGTGCGAGAAAAATGGCGCGGCTGGAAAAATACTAAGGGAGCTTGGCATTTCCCTGGATGAAATGAGCAGAGAACTGCATTTGTTGCTTGGCCGTGATTCGCTAACGGAAAAACAACCATATCAATATTGGTGGTTTAAGAATGTAAAACGTTTCAAGGGTAATGTTATCAGGTACGACGGCAGGCTTATTGTAGAGGCCGCTACCGAAAAACAAGCCGATGCGAAATTATTTGCCATTTTTAAACAATGGCCCGCAGAAGAAGATGAAAGTTTTTGCTATCTTGGGCAAGTACTACATGGTCCGTATAAGACTCAACAAAAAGCGGCCGATGCTACGGTCGTAGATTAAAAAAGCCTAATGGCATACACTAGGCTTTTTTTATTACTTAATGTTGTTTTTCCAAAACCCAACCCTGATGCTATTCTTGTACTAAAATAGTCGCCACGTTTTGGGATTGATCGCAATCAACCAGGATAGTTTTTGATTTCAGATAAATATCGGGAAGAACGAAAATCTTAAATCCCCAGGGTTTTACAGTGAAAGTTGTTCCGATTTTAATGGTGCGAGTTTGTGGAGATCGATTATCAATCATAATACCGGTATTATCTTTATAGGTTATATTACTTGGATATGCCCGGCATGCTGTGTCAATTTGAATTCTTCGATCCGCATATGTTACCAAAGCATTAGCATAAGAGATTGCCGTGACCGCAGTACTGGTTTGGCCGCTAATGTCTTGAACTGATTCAGGTTCTGTTGTTGCTGAATTATCAGTGGGAGAGATATTATTTTCTGATGGAACAGGGCTATTTATCATATATGAAACCGTAATGCCAAGCACCACTAATAATCCCACCGCCAAAATAATGATAATAATATTTTTATTGGTCATTTTCAGAATATTTGAGTTAATTAACTCGACCTTTAGTCGTTAAGTTAATTATACCCCTGCCACGAAAAAAATGACATATGGCTTTATGCAGACCCCAGCGCATCGGCTACAAAAAAACGCATCGCTTTTTAAAGCGATGTTTGATATAGTTAATTAATGAAAAACAAAGATTTTATATTATATGTCAGAAATTTTATTTTTGGCGCTGAAGATAGTTTAGTTTCTACGGTGGGCTTGCTGTCTGGAATAGTGTCAGCCGGCGTTTTACAGAAAGAAGTAATTATTTCTGGGACGGTATTAATTTTTGTTGAAGCACTTTCAATGTCAGTGGGAAGCTTTTTGTCAGAGCGAACTACAGAAGAATTTTATTCTAGCTTCCGGCAGAAAGAAAGCAAATCTATTCCAGCTGCCCTTATTATGTTTTTATCATATTTATTTTTCGGTCTCATTCCCCTGCTGCCTTATTTTATAATCAGCGGCAAGCAAGCTTTTTGGTGGTCAATTTTAGCAAGTTTGCTCGCCCTTTCTTTGCTTGGATTTGCAAGCGCTAAAATTTTAAAAACCAATACTCTTAAAAACACCTTCCGGATGGTGATTTTGGGCGGACTTGCTATTTGCCTGGGTATTATTGTGGGAATCGTTATTAAGTAACGAAGTGCTCTTTTAAAAGCATCTATAGACATCACATCCGATACATGGACTCCAAGCTCTGCCAATTTGATGCCTATATTTACTGCCCTAACTCTTTTGTGATTCTTTTTACAATATCATCAATTGAAAGATCGGATTTGACGATATATTTAAAAATTCCTTTGTCTAGCGCATCGGCAATGGTATCGGCCTGGTCTGAATTGGTAAGCACTGTGATTGGCACATCCTTACCCCATGCATCTTCTCTTAATTTTCTGACCATAGTTAAGCCATCCATGATCGGCATGATAAGATCGGTTAAAATAATGTCTGGCTTAGTATCTAAAGCCACTTTTAATCCTTCTTGGCCATCTGATGCTTCTTCGGTTTTAAATCCTTGCTCAGTAAAAGCATCAACAATCAGCTTTCTCATTTTCAGGTCATCTTCTACAATTAATATTTTTTTCATAATGCATATACAACATTTTTTGCAGAAAAAATGTTGTTAATTTAATAATTTTATATCTGTTTCCCATTATAAAGGTAAAACGAAATAAAAGCTACTTCCTGCCCCTTCTTCTGAAGCCACTCCGGCTACTCCGCCGTGGGCCTCTACGATTCCTTTAATTACCACCAAGCCCAGCCCCGTTCCCCTTTTTTCCCCTGCTTCTATGGCTACCTTAAATTGTTTAAATTTCGTAAAAAGCTGGACAATTTTATCTTCAGAAAGTCCAATGCCCGTATCAGTAACGGCAACGATAAGAGAATTTGACGCATCGGGAATATTTTTTGTACTCTTATCAATAAACCACGTTATTCCTGCCGCTTTTGCTTCCTGCTCTATGCTTTGTCCTTGCTTATGAAACAACGCCTGAATGGAAACCGTTCCTTTTTGGGGCGTAAATTTTATGGCATTAGACAAAAGATTATTAAGCACCTGGCCGATGCGAAGCGTATCAAAATCAATTTTCTTGGGAATATTTACGTCAAAGCATGTTTCTACCGCCACCTTAGACAGCTTTGCGGATGTCTTAAAAAAATTAACCCGTTCTTTAATAATTTCTACAATATCCGACGGTTGTTTGTGAACTTCAAATTTTCCTGATTCAAGCTTGGCAACATCCAGCAAATCATTGACAAGCTCAAGCATTTTTGAAGAATCCTCAAACACAAAATTTAAATATTCCAAATCGGATTTAGATGTTTTCTTTTTTACTAATAATTCGCTTATTTTTTTAATATTATCCAAGGGAGACCGCAACTCGTGTACCATCATAGAAGTAAAATCCTCGCGCATTTTTTCAACTTGCTTTTTTAACGTAATATCGTGAAACACTACCACGGCTCCCATTATTTCATCTTTGGTTATTCCAAAATTACTTTTTACCGGAGATACAAAAATTTGAAAAAAGCGATCGTTAATTAACACATCATCAACACTTAAAAATTTATCCAGCTTTACGCTTTCTTCAAGCTTCTCCTTGATATCAAATTTACCGCCCAATTTTTCAATAAAATCAAAAATAGAAACGTCTTCTTTGTCAGCCAATCCTGCCGCAATTTTGGCCGCAGGATTTACCACTAATATTTTATAATCTTTATCAGTCATTACTACCCCTTCATTGATGCTGGATACCATGGCATTTAATTTCCGCTGTTCTGTTTCTACTACTTCCTGCAAAGAAGTTATCGCATTAGACGCCTGTTTTGTAATTTTGTACAAAATAGTCATTTCATCTTCTTTGTAAAGACCGGTTTTGGTATCTGCAATAGTTAAAATCCCCACAACCCTTCCTCTAATAACTAAAGGAATGTTAAAAAAAGAACGCACCGGTTCTTTAATATATTCCGTTAAAATAGCGCCTGAAAGAATTTCTTCTATGTGGGTCTTGGTAAAATCTTTATTCATAATGGCAGACAAAGACCTGGTCATTCTGTTTTTGATGTCATCAATAAATTCACGGGAAACGGATTTTTCCAAATGAGCTTTGAAAATAATCTTTTCAGGCTCAATAAACATGTACGACGTGACGCTATAATCAATAAATTGCCTTAAAGAACCGGTAATGATGTCAATAATATTTTGGATATTTAATGAGTAGCCGGTTCTGTCCCCCAGTTCTTTTAAAATGGCCAACTCATACATGCTTCGGCTTGTTTTTTTCTCGTTTTTTTCTACGTCTTTTTTCAGCTTATCTACTTTCCAATAAAAAAAACCGCCAACGGCCACGATAGCACAAAAAAATATCGCTAGTATTACGAAAATATTCATCTGTTATCTCGTTAGACCAACCCAACTAATTGTTTAAAGATTGATTTTTTTAACATTAGGATATTTCTCAAAAATAGATCCCAATGCGTTTTTCACAATCATACCGGACAGCTCCACATATACGTTAACTATTTTTTGCAAAGCGACCCCTGGATCTCCATTGATTTTTGTCACCTTGCCCTGGTCATCTATAACTAACTCCGTAACATTTCGCGCTTTTAAAATTGCGATATCCGGCCCTAAAATTATTGATTGCTTGTCAATAACTTCTGATATTAACTCTAAATATTGATTTTCGTTTTCCATGTTTTTATGTTTACTTTGAATTTTACAATTCAAAGTGCTTATATTTTTTAATAATGACTAACGATATCCGACCATTTATTTTTACTATTTTATAATCATAACACAACACCGTGACATAGCAAAAAATAAGTTATCCACAATCTTATGTTTATCTATTTTTTAAGCCTATGATATAATTACTTAACATTACTTTAAATTACGAAACTCCATGTGAAGAAGACTTTTCGGGCTCTTTGCGGATAATTTTGCCGGCATGGCCGTAAAAATGTGTTAAACGTATGCGTGGCTACGTTTAAACATTTTTCCACCCATACCGCCAAAATTCTCTCGGTCGGGGCGAATTTGTTGCGACAAATTGCGCCTTGCGACCCTGCGCAAATAGCCTCGAGGAGTTTCGTAATTTAAAGTATCATTATAAAATTTTCGTTTAATAGCTGTTGGTTATACATCATTGTTAAACTAACAACTATTAAAACTATAACTATTATGTTGGATTTAAATCAGGTTATGCAATATTTAATTTACCTTGGCATACTTATAGGACTGGCCCTTAACCTCTATGTGGTAAAAAAAATCGGCAAAGGCATCATGAATATTGTTTTTATATCGTTTGGCATGAGCCTTTTTTTAGTCGGCCTTTCAAGCCTTTTTGTTTCTATATACGAACTTCAATTAGAAGATATTTCTCTCCACATCTTTTGGCATGGCATCATTTATATGGCATTTATTTCCCTTATTTGGGGAGGATATAGAATAAAAAAGAACATGGAGTCGCCCAATCCGGAAGGATTTAATTCCAAAGATATCCTTTTGCTTGGCGCCATGCTGTTATTTACATTAAACCTATTTATTATTGCGCCAATTTTAAATAACGCTCTATATGCGATGCTAACAGGGTCAATTATTGAAACCATCGGCTTGCATCATCTTGTCGCATTCATATTGGGTTTTGTCGGAGCAGGCTATTTATTTTATATTAAAGGAGGACCCCAAGCAGGAAAAAGTATGACATTTATGGGTATTTATTTGTTCCTTTTGGGAAGCCAGCATCTTTGGGAAATCCTTACCGAAACATTTCATTTGTTTTTAATCAGCGGCGACACCATTGAATTAGTAGAAAAATTTATTATACTTCCGGCTATTATATTTTTCATACTGGCCCAGTTGTCTATTGTAAAATTCATTAGAAACAAATAAGTATTAGTATTAAAAAACGGGGTCAAAAACCCTGTTTTTTTGTTGCCTTTTGCAATTTGGGGCGTATTCTTTGAGTTACCAAATGTCCCGATACCCCATAAGGGGCATCGAGGATCCTCGATAATATCGGGACATTTCGTAATTCAAAGTAAATTATATTTTTTTACGACATATGTATTTTAGTATTATAATATTATATAATTAGATTACGACCTAAAAAATGGTACTGCCATTTAATACTTATGTTATCAGAGCAACTCGCTATCGCACAAAAAATACATCCTGGATCACAATTTTTACGGATTTTTTTCTTTATATCGGGAATTGTGGCGACCATTGCTTACCGGATTACCCCATTTTTATACCCCTTTTGGGTGAAAGTCGCCTGGTACACAGGAACCGTAGGTTTTATTTTATATTTTTGGCATCGGGCCCACATTGAAAACAAGCGGGCAAAACTGGTAAAAGAGTATAACTTAATCAACGTGATTGAAGAAAGTAATATTCATGGCGACCAAAAGTCAGCGCTTTCCTATTTGATAAAAACCAGCCTTACTTCAAAGGCCAGGCTTAATTCGGCTTTCATTGTAATAGTGTCTCTTGCGGCGCTGGTAGCCAGCATGGCAATTGATCTTAGGGCTCATCCGTAAATAACTTCCCCACCTTATGTCCACTGCATCTTTGACTACAGCCATTACTCAATCATAACACTTCTCAACGTACCCATAGTACGATGAGAAGTGTTATTCAATCGTAATGCCCGTATTCAAAGCGCATTGAACGTAATCTAGGGAAGTTATTTACGGATGAGCCCTTAAAATGTATTTTTAATTTAAAATGCGGCACGGTGGTAATTTTAAGTTAGAGCGAAATCGGAGATATGGTGTTTTTAATTCAAAGTAATATAATGTAGTTATGGCAAGCATAAACTTACTTTACTTTTTTTTATCGGGTTTTTTTGGGTATGTTATTGGAAGGTGGGCGGACAACTATCTTAATTTTTGGATTGGAGACCCCCACTACCTGCCCGACCATTGGATTTACGGATTAATACTTATGGCAGTAGGCTTGTTTGCGTTTGAAAGCATATTCGGCCTTTATGTATATTCATTCGGGCTAGGCCACTTTATCAGCGATTTAAAAGATTGTTTAAATTTAAAATTTTACGGCTCCGATGGCAAACAAAAAAACAAACGAAGATTCTGGCATATTGATTAAGGGATCATCCTAAACCAAGTTGCGCAACAATACCGTCCAAGGCAAAAACCTTGGCTTTTTATATAGAAAAAATACCATCTCTTGCAATTATTCAACGTTGAATAACTGTAAGAGATGGTATTTTTTTATTTGCATTTTTAAACTAAAAAAGAGAGAATAAAACATACTTTCAATTACGAAATTTATTTTTGAAAATGTATTTGGCAATTATAAAGAAACCTATGAAAATATTCAACGCCGCTGTGCATTTTTTCTACAAACATATCACCAAGCGGATATTATTTTTAATCAATCCGGAAATCGTCCATGCCCGAGCCACGGCTATCGGAAAAAGTTTGGGCCAATCCCCGCTTGCTAAAAAAATATTAGCGCTGGCGTTCTCCCGAAAAAATCTTGCACTTAGCCAAACAATTTTTGGCATATCATTTTTTTCCCCCATCGGACTTGCGGCGGGATTTGATTACAAAGCCGAGCTGACGCAAATTCTACCGGCGCTGGGGTTTGGATTTGGCAGTATCGGCACCCTAACTAACCAAGCCTGCCAAGGCAACTTTGGCCCGATGCTAGGGCGCCTGCCTCGCTCCAAATCACTGATGGTAAACAAAGGATTTAAAAATTCGGGCGTTGAGGCTACGCTTCAAACATTACAAAATAAATCTTTTGCCTATCCGGTTGGGGTGAGCATCGGTAAAACCAATACTGCCGGCATCAAAACCCAGCAAGAAGCGGTAAATGATGTGGCATTGGGATTTATAAAAGCGGAGGCATCGGGCGTGCCATTTGCCTACTACGAACTTAACATCAGTTGCCCTAATTTAATGGGATCTATAGAATTTTATCAGCCAACCCATTTAGAAGAACTGTTGGCGGCGGTGCAATCTTTGAATATGTTGCGGCCCATATTCATAAAAATGCCGATAACCAAAACAGACCAAGAAGTTATTAAAATGATGGACGTTATTATAAAATACTCTTGTATTAAAGCCGTTATTTTTGGCAACCTGCAAAATAATCGCCAAAACCCCGTATTGCAAAGCGATGAAGTAAAAAAATTCCCCGTGGGAAATTTCAGCGGACTTCCCTGCCAGCAACGATCCGACGAATTAATCGCTTTGGTTTTTAAAAAATATGGCACACGCATAAAGATTATCGGCTGTGGTGGCGTTTTTTGCACCAGTGATGCGTACCGAAAAATAAAACTAGGCGCACACCTGGTTCAGCTTATCACCGGCCTGGTGTATGAAGGCCCTCAATTGGTTTCGCAAATCAATGACGAGTTGGCTTTAATGCTTAGTAAAGACGGTTATCAAAATATCAGCCAAGCGGTGGGAATAGAGGCATAAAATATATCTATAAAACTTTATAAAAAATGGCCACTGCAATTTAGCAATGGCCGCATCTTTCCTTGGAGTTTTGGGAAAAATCAGTTTACCTTGGGCTTAATCATGCTGGCCCCAGCCCTATAACGACTGCGAGTGGACTTGTGAAGCTTTTGTAAAAAACCCTTGTGGGCAGGGATTATTTCTATGGTGGAGCCACCACACATAATAAAGACCCTGTCTTGCCCAAGGGTAAAAAGAGTAAGCTTGGGCCCCTTGTATTGTACCTTTCGTCCTCGTTAAGAGGATTTTCCAAAGAATTAAGTAATCTTTGCAACTGATCTATCATCGCAATACCCCTTTTTGCCCCACTCTTTACTGTGCAACAAACACCGCAAGAATGAGCTGGACTGAAAATGAACTTCTGTAATTCTATAATATAAAAATTTAAATGTCAAGATTATCTGCAGTAACCCCTCACGCTCCTGTGCATAATTACCCCCAAATA
>Ga0155669_130_pt3 | contig 18168 bp, 21 predicted proteins | sample RifCSPlowO2_01_FD_107326 | JGI IMG/M metagenome (GOLD analysis project Ga0155669, IMG submission 107326) | Candidatus Staskawiczbacteria bacterium RIFCSPLOWO2_01_FULL_38_12b | reverse complement strand
TTGGCTGATCCAAAGCGTGTTTGAATCGTCCAAATTTTCAGACCGATATTGCATTTCGTAATTCACAGTAGCCTACGGCTACGGGAAAAAATTATAGCAAATTTATAGCTCAAATTTGGAAAAAAGACCCGAAAAGTCTTCTCAAACGAGCATTTCGTAATTCACAGGCAATAAGTCAAACAACAAAAACCGCACCCATTTTGGTGTGGTTTTTTTATTCGTAATTCGCTTAAATTCGTAATTCGTAGGGCTACTTGATTTCGTTGCACTTGATGCAAAGTTTTGCTTCAGGGCAGACCATCAGTCTTTTCTGTTCAATTTCTTTGCCGCATTTTTCGCATACCCCGTATTTGCCACCAGCCATTTTTTCCATAGCCAAAGTAACGTCTTTTAGCCGTAATTCCAAACTATGTTCCAAAGATAATAAATTATCATATTCTTCAAGTTCATCTGCTTTTTCTTCCATGTCGGTGTCTTCGGTATTAATGCGCTTTGCATCCCAATTACCTTTAATATTTTTATCCTCGGTGGCGAAACTTTCCAGTTCTTTTTCTAAGGCGGCCTTTTCTTTTTCCAAAGTCTGAGCAAGTGTTTTTTTTAATTCTTTATTCATTGATATGTTGGTTAAATTCTTTTTTTATTTAATAGACCTACTGATCAAAGATTTTCCTACCAAAATACTAAAATTTCAACTGCAAATTTGCTATAATTATGAAGGAGGGAGGAATGAGAAATCGCAATTTATCATTCCGACCGAGTGATTAATTATATTAGATATAATTTCTCAGCTTAGCTAAAGCTAAACCTCGAAATTCTATCAAACTTTCGTTCTGCTTGACCCGCAGGACATCCCGAAGGTTGCATTTTATCATTTTACCTACGGAAACCTTTAATCAGTAGGTCTAATGTTCCGGTTGCTTGGTGGCTGCTGCCCATCTTTCAACATCCTCCATAAATTTTTTTCTTTGTATTTGTTCAATTTCTGTTGCTTTGCTCAGTTTTTCCATTGCCGTGCCAGAAGTTTTGGCAAAGGCAGGTTTTGAGGCCAAAGGTTCTCTTTTTGGATGTTGCGTTTGGTGGGTTGGTTTTGGGGCTTGGTGTTCTAGGCTAGGCTTGATTTGGGTTGGAATTTGATGGGGTTTTACTTGCGTCATCCTGGCCGATTCTCCTTTTAATGCGGCTTCTCGCTGTGAAACCGTAGCATAAACAACTTCTAAAGAACGGTCAATATTCTCAATTTCTTTTTTCAGATTATTTTCCCCATCATCAGATTGTTTAAAACCTTCGTCTAACTTTTTAATATCATCCTCTAATTGTTTTAATGGTGTTTCTATGACCCATCGCTTTTTTTCTATCGCCTGTTTTTGTTCTTCTAATATCGATGCTTCTCTTTCCAATGATTGTTTTTGGGAGGGGTCGTTTGAAGTGTCAATGGTTTGTTGAATGGTGTTTTGCCGTGCGTTGTTTTTTTGTTCTTCGTCAATGAGGGGGTCTAATTTTTTTTGCCAACTTTTTTGCGATAGCAACAGCGCATTTTTTTCTGATAGCGAGGAAGGTTTTTTTGCCTGCCGATTTTTTTGTAGTTGATTTTCTAAAGTAAAACGCTGGGATGTAAGCAGGAAAATGTGTTGCTTTTCTTCTTCGGTCGCATATTCCTTGATTTTTCTTTCAACATCACCTTCTTTTCTGGTGTTTTCTTCAAAAGTTTTTTCTATTAATTCGTTTTGAGGCAAGTCTGGCGCCGGTTCTTTTTTGGGAGTATTTTCTTTGAAATTATTTTCTATGATCTTTTCTATTAAAGCGTTTTCTGGCGTGATTTGCACCGGTTTTTCTGGCAGTTTTTTTGGCACGACATCTTGTGTGGCTGGCGGGGAATTTGTATCAGTTTCTTTTTTTATGACAGGCGGGGTTATGGTGTTTTCTTTAGCAACAAAGGACTCTTTTGAATAATCAATCGCATCAGATGTTTGGCTGATTTTCTTTCTTTCTTGCAAAGAATCGGCTTCTCTTAGTTTTGCAAGGTCTTTTCTCATCGTCCTTACGTTCATTCTTTGTAAAAAATCCTTTTCTTGTAATACTTGATTGTTTGTAGCCATACCAACGAATTTTGAATTTTCAATAAGTAAGTATCAAAATTTTAACAAAGTAAAACTTTGAAGTTTTAAATATTTAATAATTTCAAATTAGTCTTTACTTTTTTGGTTTAAATCCGGCGTCTATAGCTGAAAGATTAATTCTTCCCAATTCATCAATACCGATGACTTTTACCGGAATCACCTCGCCTTCGCGTACGACATCTTTTACGCTTTTAATTTGGTTTGGGACGAATTTAGAAATATGCACCAGGCCCGATTGTCCGGGAATTAAATCAACAAAGGCGCCAAAATCCATAATTTTTCTGACGGTTCCTTGAAAAACCTCTCCTACTTCAACCTCTTTTACCATGCCCTTGATTCTTGCGACACAGCCGTCAACTAACATTTGGTTTTGGCCGGTAATAAATACCAGTCCCGAATCTTCAATGTCTATGGCAACATCAAATTCTTCAATGAGTTTATTAATCACGCTTCCCTTCGGACCTACCACTTCCCCGATCTTTGCGGGGTTTATCATAAAGGATAGAATTTTTGGTGCGTACTGGGAAAGATTTTTCCGTGGCTCTGCGATGGTTTCACTTATTATACCAAGAATTTTCAATCTTGCATCTTTTGCTTTTTCCAAAGCCTCTTTTAAGATGTCTTTATTGATGCCATTTATCTTGATATCCATTTGAATCGCCGTGATGCCGTTTTTGGTTCCAGCCACTTTAAAATCCATATCACCAAAGTGGTCTTCGGGGCCCTGGATGTCGGTTAATACTTTATACTTTCCCGATACCTCATCTTTTGCTAATCCTATAGAAATACCCGCGGCAGGGCTTTTTATCGGTACGCCGGCATCCATTAATGCCAAGGTTGCCGCACATACCGATGCCATGGAAGTTGATCCGTTGCTTGACAACGCTTCGGAAACAATCCTGATGGTGTAAGGAAATTCTTTTGGATCTGGAATTAATGGCAGTAAAGCTTTTTCGGCTAAATGGCCGTGGCCGATTTCCCGGCGCTTCGGTCCGCGCATAAATCCGGTTTCTCCCGTAGAAAATGGAGGGAAATTGTAGTGGTGCATAAACCGTTTTTTACCCTCTATTTCCATTCCGTCCAGCAATTGCTGGTCGCCCGGCCCGCCCAAGGTTAAAATAGACAGCACTTTGGTTAATCCTCGATGGAACATGGCACTTCCGTGGGTTCGGGGCAACAGTGCGATTTCCGCCACCAAGTTTCTAATTTCATCGGATTTTCTGCCATCAGGCCGCTGGTTTTTTTCAAGAATGTTTCTGATAATAATCCGTTCCATTTCTTTTTCAAAAAACGGCAAGACTTGTTTTTCTTTTTGCTGATTAGGATATTTTTCTTTAATATAGGCCGCTAATTCATAGCGAAGCGCCTCTGCCTCGCCAAGGTTTTTTTCTCCAGGTTTTGCATTAGTAATGGCATCATCTAATTTTTGGCCCAAAAATTCAGTAATGTCTTTGTGTATTTCGCTTTCTACGGCTGGGTTAAATTCGGCTTTTTTAACGCCGACTTTGGCCACGATCGTTTTTTGAAAATCAATAATTTGCATAAGCGCCTTTTTGGCAAATTCATAAGCTTCCATAACCTGCTCTTCTGAAACTTCGCGAGCCCCCATTTCAATCATGTTAATCAAAATTTCACCTTCATGCTCAATAGCCGACAAGGTTAATTCAAATTGGCTGGCATCACGCTCTTTATACGTTGGATTTAATACAAACTTGCCGTCAACTTTACCTACTTTAACGGCTGCCAGAGGGCCGTTCCAGGGAATGTTTGAAATTGCCAATGCCAAAGATCCGGCAATCATGCTGATAATATCCGGGTCGTTTTCGCCGTCAAACGATACGCAGGTGGCAATAATTTGTATTTCTTTTTTAAAGTCTATCGGGAAAAGGGGACGCACCGCCCGGTCAATCATTCTTGATAATAATATCGCCTCATCAGAAGGTCGCGACTCTCTTTTTAAAAATCGAGAACCTAAAATTTTCCCTGCTGCGTAAAACTTTTCTTCGTAGTCAACGCTTAAAGGAAAAAAATCTTTGTCGTCAGTATTTTTTTCTGACATCATGGCCGTAGTCATGACCACGGTTTCGCCAAGACTCACCAAGCATGAACCAGACGCTTGCTCGGCCCAATTAGTCATCTGGATTTTTAGAGTTTTATCGCCAATTGGCAACTCAAATGTATCTTTTATCATTTTTTGTAGCGACACCAATTTTTAATCGCACACTAATTCACGAATATGTTTTGCAACATATTAGTACATTAGGGTGTCATTGATAAATTGGCGTCGTGTTTATTTATTTTTAATTTATCGGTTCTTTTGTGAATTCATTAATAATCTGCCCCATTGCATATGTTTTTCCGTCAAATGTATAAATCGTACTTAAGTATGTTGGGCCACTTTTGCATATTGCTTATCATGTTTCATTTTTTTAACAAGAACTTTTCCGGTTCCAAGTCTAAATCTATAAATTCATCGGCGGCTTCTTTCAATTTTAACGAAGTGGTTTTTCCAAATGATAGTATTTCCACCCGTTTACCCTGGTTTTTTAAATATTCCACCAAGGGAATAAAGTCTCCATCGCCGGAAGCCAGCACGATCACGTCCAGGCTGGCGGCAGTTCGTATAGCGTCAATGACAATTCCAACGTCCCAATCAGCTTTTTTGGCTCCGCCATAAAATTCCTGTAAATCCCGCACCCTTGTTTCAATGCCAAGCTTGGTCAGTGCATCAAAAAAAGGCTTTTCTTCGCCAGTTTTTGTGCGCACCACATAGGCAAAAGCCCTGATGAATTTTCTGCCCGACACTCCAGTTTTTAATACTTCCGAAAAATTCACTTTTTGTCCGTACAAATTCCGCGCCGAATAGTACAAATTCTGCACGTCTATCAATACTTCAACTCGTTGTTCTTTGGGTTTTTGCATGGTCAATAGTGCTATTTTTTGAGGCCTATTTTTTTGACAATGTCTTTATATCGTTTTTCGTCCTCTCCTTTCAAATAGCTCAATAATTTTTTCCTTTTTATTACCATTCTGATTAATCCCCGTTTTGAATGTAAATCTTTTGGATGCTCTTTTAAGTGTAATACCAGAGCGTCTATTTCTTCTGATAATAACGCAATTTGCACATCAGAAGAACCGGTATCTTTTTGATGGATGCCGTGTTTTTTAACAATTTCCGTTTTTGTTTCTTTTTTTAGCATGAAATTTTTTGAAGTTAGCTTCCGGCTACCTCGATTAATTAATAATATGAATGATACTTTATTTTAGGCTATTTGTCCAGTAAAACAGGTGCCTCCACCAAGAATCGAACTTGGGTCCACGGATTAAGAGTCCGCTGCTTTGCCGACTAAGCTATGGAGGCAATTTTTATTTTAGATTAAGGGGTAGGTTTTATCCAGATAAAGCGACCTCCACTCATAATTCAAGGGAATTAGATATCATACCATTTCAATGGATATCCTATTGTCTTTAATACTACATCAATAATGAGCCAAGAGCTGAAAATTAAAATCAAGGAGATGATAGCATACTTTATCAAATTTTTACCCTTATCTGCCAATCCGGGGTTTCCAGCCGAAACGAGCATTAATACACCCCCAAATACGATCATCAATCCCGCCAAAGGGAGGGCTACCGTATACACGGCAAATTTATACACTCTTAAAAGCATGATAAAAAAATGGCCCAATTCACAGGGACAAGCGAGGGTTTTTCCATCCGCATTTAATTTTACCCCGCAAGGGACAAAGCCTGTTGCTTCAGAATCTGTGCATACCGCCGCCGCTTGAACCATTCCTGAAAATAAAAATAAAAGGGCTAATGAGGCGAAAAAAACTAAAAAAACCTTTTTCATAATTTTAAATTTTGATTTTTAAATTACTAATGGTGCCCTCGGCAGGACTCGAAGTTACAATAACTGGCTTGAAGCTGGGTGCATGTCCTTGCCTGCCAAAGTCTTACCTTGTGCCCCCAGAGAGATTCGAACTCCCAACAACAGGTTCGAAGCCTGTTATGATATCCATTTCAACATGGGGGCTTGGCAATGGCGGGCAGGCATTTCACCATGGAGGCAAGGCGCAGCTGGGTAAATTTCACTTTTACCACGAGGGCAAGTTTAATGATATTTTACCAGAATAATTGAAATTAATCAATTTTTAAGATAGAATACAACTAATTTCTAATTAACCTAATTATGCTAATTAACCTAATCAAATCCTAAATCCAAAATATCAAAAGGGTTTTGGGAATTAGGGATTAGTCATTATTTAGAACAATTAGAAATTAGAATAATTAGAATAATTTTTTATGACTATCCCCAAAGAAGTAAAAAATATCATTAGCCAGCTTAAAGCCGGCGGTTTTGAAGCCTACATTGTCGGCGGATGCGTGCGCGATCTTTTACTTGCTCTAAGCGGAGCCGAATGGGCTGGCACAAAACCCAAGGATTGGGATATTACCACCTCGGCTCGCCCGGATCAAATCAAAAAAGTATTTCCCGACAGTTTTTACGAAAATAACTTTTTAACCGTGACGGTGCGAACTGATAGCGACAAGGAGAAATTAAAAGAAATTGAAGTTACCACATTCCGTTCTGAAGCAACATATTCTGATAAGCGCCATCCCGATCAGGTAACGTACGCAAAAAATTTACAAGAGGATTTGTCTCGAAGGGATTTTACGGTAAATGCCATGGCGCTTGATCATGCAACATGGAACATGAAACATGAAACAAAAAAAACGAAAAAAAGTTTTAAGCTTCAGGATTTAAGTTTCAAGGTTATTGACCCTTTTGACGGGCAAGAAGATTTAAAGGCAAAAATAATTAAAACGGTTGGCAACCCCGATGAACGGTTTGGTGAAGACGCCTTAAGAATGTTGCGGGCAGTACGATTTGCTGCAACGTTGAATTTTGAAATTGAAAAAGAAACCGCGCAAGCGATTAAAAAAAACAGTCTTTGGATTGAAGCGGTTTCAAAAGAAAGGGTCCGCGATGAATTTATAAAAATCATTATGGCGCCTTCATCCGCTAATGGCATTGAATTGCTGCGCCAATTGCATTTGTTAAAATTCATATTGCCGGAATTGGAAGAAAATTACGGTGTCGGCCAAAATAAGCACCATATTTACGATTGCTACCAGCACGCCTTAAGAGCGCTGGAATATACTGCTAAAAAGAAATTTGATATACATGTGAGAATTGCCGCCCTTTTGCATGACATCGGCAAGCCCCGCGTAAAAGTCGGCGAAGGCAAAGAGTCTACATTTTATAATCATGAAATGATTGGCGCCAAAATGGCATTTCAAATATTACATAGGTTGAAATTTTCCAATAAAGACATAGAGAAAATTACCAGGCTGGTAAAGTGGCACATGTTTTATTACAATGTCGATGAGGTGACAGAGTCTTCGGTTCGCCGGCTGGTACGCAATGTCGGACCGGAAAACATAGAAGAATTGTTGCAAGTGCGGGAAGCTGATAGAATCGGAAGCGGCGTTCCAAAAGCCGAGCCCTACAAATTGCGCCACTTAAAATATATTATTGACAAGGTGTCGCAAGATCCTATTTCAGTTGGCATGCTGAAAATTAATGGAAAAAACGTTATGGATGTGCTAAACATAGAACCTGGGCCGAAAATCGGGCAGATTTTAGATGTTTTATTAAGTTACGTCCTAGATGATCCTAAGAAAAATACTAAAGTATTTTTAGAAAAAGAAATTTTAGCATTGGGAAAATTAGAAGATAAAAAGTTAAAAGAATTGGCAGAAAAATCAAAGGAAGAAAAAGTTGAGGTTCAAAAACAGGAAGACGAAAAAACAAAAAGCAAGTATTGGGTAAAATAGCGACATAAATCACAAATACAAAATTACCCGCCTGCGCCACGGCTTTGGCGGGCAGGCAAATTACAAATAAATCCAAACTACTAAAACCTAAAATCCAAAACTTTTCACGTTTTTTAATATTTAAAAATTTGAATTTTGGTATTGTTTGGGATTTGGAATTTGTTATTTGGGATTTAGTGAAAACGGGGTGTCGTATAGAGGCAGCCCCAGTAGAAGAGCAAAGCTCTCTATGGGGTAAATACGCATGTGTCCAGTCGCCTACATTTTTACCGGGGAGTAGTATAGAGGTAGTACACATGGCTGGGGGTCATGTAGCTCGAGTTCGATTCTCGGCTCCCCGAAAGAAAAAAATGTAGGCGATTGGGGTCGTGCCTGCCCCGTAGTGAAACCGCAGTTTCTACTACTGGGGTAGCTCGAGTTCGATTCTCAGTGCCCCGACAAAAATTGAGCGGGCTGTAGTGTAGAAGCAGCACGAGTCTTTCGGGAAGATTTAGCCTGGGTGCAAATCCCAGCAGCCCGACAAATTAGAAATTGGAAAATTTAAAAATTATTTAAAAATTTAAAATTACAAAATTTAAAATTCCCCGCGTACCGCTTGGGCCTGTAGTAAAGTGGCATTATCCCAATAAATTTAATGTGTTAAATTTATACGAGGACTCTCGATAGCTTCGCTATCGGAGCGTTACATTCGTCCCGATAAGGAATTTTATAAATAAAATTCCTTATGCGAGGATCTGCGATAGTTTTGGTGGGCCCATGGTCCAGTGGCAAGATGCGTCATTCGCATTGACGAGACGGCAGTCCGATTCTGCCTGGGTCCAAAACTATCGGGACAAAGCGGAGATGCGAGTTCCCTGCCTGCCGGCAGGCAGGGATTCTCGCCAGGTCCACATTTGTGCTATAATAAGTAAAAATAATTAATTTTTAAAAATATGGAAAACAATTTTCAATCGCCAGTAATTGCGCCAAAAAGAAATTTGCCCCGTGATGTGTTTTTGCATCTTTTCGCCATCGTAACCTTGTACTGGTCAGCGATAAGTTTTATCACGCTTTGCTGGCAGTACGTTAATTACTTTTTTCCAGATGCGCTAAATTATAATTATGGACTTACCAGTTCCATGAGGTTTGCCTTGGCATCTTTGTTCATCGTATTCCCTCTTTTTTTGCTGGTGTCATGGTTTTTAAATAACATTTACACCAAAGAATCGCAGGTGCGGGATTCTAAAATAAGAAAATGGCTGATTTATCTGACGCTTTTTATTACCGCTTTGGTTATCATCGGGGATTTGGTGTTTGTGATTAACACTTTTTTGGGAGGGGAAATAACCGCCAGATTTATCTTAAAAGCTCTTTCGGTACTATTCGTTGCGGTGGTTATTTTTTGGTATTATTTAGATGATGTAAGGCACCCTGTTCCATCAACTAAGGCCAAATATTTTGCTTTTGTTTGCGGAGGAGTTATTTTAGTATTGGTGGTCGGGGCATTTTTTATCGTCGGTTCACCCATGAAGGCGCGGTCAGCTCAATTTGACCAGCAAAGAACCAATGATTTGCAAGGCATTCAATACCAGGTGGTAAATTATTGGCAACGAAAAGGCGTATTGCCAAATACATTAGCCGATTTAAATGATTCGATTTCCGGATATGCCGCCCCAAAAGATCCAGAAACTTATGCAAGTTATGAATATACTATAAAAGATGCCGCAAATTTACAGTTTGAATTATGCGCCACGTTTAATTTAGACAGTAAAGTAAATAATCCAAAATCAATACCGGTTCCCGCAATGTACCCAGGTGAAACTTTCCAAAATTGGAATCATACGCCCGGCCGGGTTTGTTTTGAAAGGATCATTGACCAGCAATTATATCCTCCTTTGAAAAATGGAAAGTAAACTGAATTTTTAATTCCCAATTTTTAATTTTTAAATAATGTATTAATTTTTTAATCTCTAAAACTTGACGAGTTTAAAAATTTAGTCATTAAGAAATTATTTATAAAATTACAAAATTTAAAATTGTAAAATTTACAACATGGGCACTAAGGAATTAGGAGATTTGGGAGAACGGCTTGCTTGTGAGTATCTTGTGAAGAAAGGCTTTAATATCCTGGGGAAAAACTGGAGGACCCGCCTGTGCGGGCAGGTAATTTTTGGAGAACTAGATATTATTGCGCGCAAAAAATTTAAATTTTTTACGCACGCCGACAAAACCATTCATTTTGTAGAAGTAAAAACTATCATCGGTAGCGATGATAGTTTTTTTCCTGAAGATCACGTTAATTACAAAAAACAACAAAAGTTAAAAAACTTAGCCCAAATATGGCTGCAAAAAAATAAATATCCGCAGAATATACCCCATCAAATTGATGTTATTGGAATTTTGGTAGATGAAGAGTTGCGCAACGCCAAACTGCATTATTTTGGAAATGTGGTAGAAGGTTAAGAAGATTTTACATAATAGAATATATTTGGTATAAAAGAATCATTCGCCCAGATCTTTAACAAGCCAACACCACTTTTACATAAAGGATGCTGTCTATGGATGTGCCACAACCACACAAGATGACTGACGATCAGAAGGCCATGTACACGGGTATTTGCATGTCCCGTAACACTGAAGTAACATTGCGTTGGTCGCGAAGCCAAATGTTCATTGCCATTAATGCGGTTGGTTTTTCTTTTTTGGCAACGCAAATAGGGAAACCTGGCATACAACCATACTATTTGATTCTCGGAGTAGCGGGTTTATCGTTAGGTTTTTTCTGGTTGGCAATCAACCTAAAAACTCAACAATGGATAGACCATTGGCAATCTTGCCTCAAGACAGTAGAGCCACCCGATAAGGATTTACTTGTGTTTCGCGTATTCAGTGGGAAGAGCTGGGAATCTATAAATAGTTTCCCGACATTTCACTTGCTCTTAAATGTTTTACCTATTGCATTTACTGGACTTTGGATTGTAACATTGTCTATACCTTACTATGAAGGGTGGATTGAGTCGCTATCTAATCTTTTCAAAGGAGGTGCGCAGTGAAATCTTACGAACGAATGTCTCCCACGACACTTTTTAACGCTATTTTCTTTTGCGTAGCAGGTGTCTTTATACTCATTGTACCAATACCCTCGGCTTTAAAGGGGGAGGCAAGTCTTTGGCCTTGGCCAGGAATTCTTAGCTTTTTTGCTGGATTTGTGGCATTAGGCGCATCTGCATTCTTTTTCGGGGCTTATCGCATAGAAAAACGCCTTGAGAAAGAACGAGAAGAAAACGAAGCTCACTCCTTCACTAAAAAATAGCAAGTTACTTCGGTTATCCCCCAGTTCAACCGAGCTGGGGATTTTTTATGGCCAGAAATTATGACCAGAAATCTTGATTTTGTAATAGACTTATGTTAATGTAAAATGGTTACTCTTTTTATGAGAGTAGTTCTTTGTTGCTCTTTTACAGGAGAAAGTTTCTCATGTCCAAAAAAAAGAACTGGAAAAGGCCAAGGTCTTTGATTACACAGATTAATGGGATGAGGTTCGATCATTCAGATGAAGAGCGGGAATTTTTAAAGGCAATCGATAGGTATAAAATAGAAATGAGGCGGCCATATCCAACGTACCCGGAGGTACTGGCTATTGCCTTGAGTTTGGGCTACAGAAAAGTCGTTTCTCCCGAAAATATTGGTTAATTTACGCCACGCCGTATAGGTTTTATGAAAAACCAATACGGCATTTTTTTCTGTTTTTCTGTTTTGTCTTGACGCGAGCTTTTTATTTTGCTATATTATAAATAAGTTAACTTAATGAATAACTGTTGTGTCCGTCTGAAAACGGGCATTTATTTTTACCTAAATTCTGAATTTCGAATTTTTAATTTCGAATAAAATCAGAATTTCCTAATTTTTAAAACACTTTTCGAAATTAAGTCATTCGAAATTTATTCAAAATTCGAGTTTCGAAATTCGAAATTAATACTAGTGGATATCAAATCATTTCAAAGGGCACTGGGGCAGATTGCCGAAACTCGCGGTATTTCCCCGGAAGTAATCATAGGAACGCTGGAAGCAGCCATTGCTACTGCGTACAAAAAAGATTATGGCCAAAAGGGCCAAAAAATAAAAGCCAAATTCAATCCGGTTTCCGGAGATGTCCAGTTTTGGCAGTTAAAACTGGCGGTGGACGAATCAATGCTTTATACGCAAGAAGAGATTGATGCGTTAAGGGAAAAAAAGATTGTGCCGTCTGAAGATTTTGACAGAATTCAAGAAGACCAGGAGGCGCCAAAAAAAGTGGTGTTTAACTCCGAAAAGCACATTATGATTGATGAGGCGCAAAAAAAAGACCCCAAAATCCAATTGGGCGAAGAGTTGGAAATCCCCTTAGTTTCAAAGCAGGATTATGGCAGGATTGCGGCGCAAACCGCCAAGCAGGTTATTTTGCAAAAAATACGGGAAGCCGAAAAAGATGTCATCGCATCTGAATACCGCTCAAAAGAAGGTGAAATTATTTCCGGTGTGGTCCAGCGCATAGAAGGAAGCACGATTTTAATTGACATTGGCAAGACATTGGGGATTTTAAACCGTGAAGAACAGATTCCCGGGGAATTTTACCGCCAGAGCCAAAGGTTAAAGTTTTACATTTTAAAAGTGGAAGACGGGCCAAAGGGGTCCATGGTGATGCTTTCAAGGGCGTATCCAAAATTGGTTTCGCGGCTTTTTGAATTGGAAGTACCGGAAATTTCTTCCGGAATTGTGGTGATAAAATCCATTGCCCGCGAACCTGGATACAGGACAAAAATCGCAGTGGCTTCCACTGAATCTGGAATTGACCCTATTGGAAGCTGTGTTGGCCAGCGGGGAACCCGCATTATGGCAGTCATCAACGAATTGGGCGGCGAAAAAATTGACGTAATTGAGTGGAAAGACGACCCGGCAAAATTCATTACCAACGCCCTGTCTCCTGCTAAAATTTCAGGAGTAAAAATTGATCCGCTAGGCGGCGGAAAAAATACAGCAGTCGTATTTGTTTCAGAGGGACAGCTTTCGCTGGCCATCGGCAAAGACGGCAGGAATGTAAGATTGGCGTCAAACTTAACCGGCTGGAAAATAGATATTAAACCGGATGAGAAGGCCGTAGATGTAAAGGATGCAAAGGATGGAAAGAAAGATGCAGAAGATTTGGCAGAGGAAAAACCCGAAGGCGAAAAAGAAGAAAAACCCAAAAAGAAACCTAAGAAAACTAAAAAAAATTCTGAAGAAACCGAAAAAGTTTCCGAAGAAAAATAATTAATATTTAATTTCAAATTTTTAATTCTGAATTTTAAAATTTCAAATTTTTAATAGCAAGTATTCCCCGTCGGCTCTGCCGCGGGGTGTCCGCTTAGGAAGGTATCGGAAACCTTAGGTTTCTGATTATAAATCCTTCCTTGCACGGATACCCTGTGGGCTCTGCCCCAGGGTTGCTTCATTTATTTTTCTGCGCCGCCCGCAGGTGGCGCAGATTGATTTCAAATTGTAAATTTCAAATTTCAAATTGTAGCATGTTAATCATCTATTTTCCCATTATTGTTTCGCTCTTTGCCATCGCTTTTGTATTTTTCTTGATTGTAAAAATTAACAAGGCTCCGGTGGCCAAAGGCAAAGCCATTGCCATAACCGCCGCCATTCAAGAAGGCGCTATTTCTTATTTAAAGCGCCAGTACAAAACCGTAAGCGTGGTGGCGCTGGTATTATTTTTAGGACTTTGGATTTTTATGGGCTGGGTAATGGCTTTTGGATTTTTAATCGGCGCATTTTTATCGGGGTTGTCAGGGTTTATTGGCATGTTGGTTTCTACCCAAACCAACACCCGAGTTGCCGAAGCTTCCCGCCCATCTGGGCGAGGCTCGCCTGACGAGGCGGCAAGGCGAGGCTTGGCACAGGGGTTGGATTTGTCGTTTAAGGGCGGATTGGTTACCGGCCTTTTGGTGGTAAGCCTCGGGCTTTTGGCGGTTTCGGGATATTATTTTTTAACCGGAATTTCAGGCTTAATTGCCCTGGGTTTTGGCGCCAGTTTGATTTCTGTCTTTGCCAGGGTCGGCGGGGGAATTTATACCAAAGCCGCCGATGTGGGAACCGATATGGTAGGAAAAATTGAAAAAAATATTCCCGAAGATGATCCTCGAAATCCCGGAGTCATAGCCGACCAGGTGGGAGATAATGTGGGAGATTGTGCCGGTATGGCCGCCGACATTTTTGAAACCTATTCTGTTGCAATGGTTGCGGCCATGATTTTGGGCGCACTGCTATATCCAAAAAGTCCGCAATTTGTGTTACTTCCGTTAATGCTGGGAAGCATTTCAATTTTGACTTCTATTATCGGAAGCTTCTTTGTAAAATTGGGAAAATCAAAGAGCATTATGGGGGCTATGTACAAAGGCGTGATCGTTTCAATTATTCTATCAGCCGTTGCGTTTTATTTTGTTATTTCAAAAATGATGGCAGGCCAAATGGTTGCCGCCAATAATTTATTTTTATCTTGCATAGTTGGATTGGTAATTGCCGCCGGAATGTTTGTTATCGTGGAATACTACACTTCAAAAAAATACGGCCCCGTAAAATCAATTGCGCAGGCTAGTGAAACCGGGCACGGAACCAATATTATACGAGGCATCGGCATTGGCATGCAATCAACCGCTTTTCCTATTTTATTAATTGCATCTGGAATTATCATAAGTTTTGGTTTGGCCGGAATTTATGGGGTGGCGTTGGCAGTGGTTTCCATGTTGTCTATTTCTGGCATTGTGGTCGGGGTTGACGCATACGGCCCCATTACCGACAACGCCGGCGGAATTGCCGAGATGTCGGGCATGGATCCTGAAGTCAGAAAAATCACCGATGCGCTTGACGCCGTTGGCAACACCACCAAAGCGGTCACCAAAGGATATGCCATTGCATCAGCTGGTTTGGCCGCTTTGGTATTATTTTCTGCCTATACTCAAGAAATTACCAATAGGCTGGGGACTGTCGCCATTTTTGATTTATCAAATCCAAAAGTCATTGCGGGTTTGTTAATTGGCGGGCTTTTGCCATATTTGTTTGCCAGCTTTTTAATGGGTGCGGTGGGAAAAACCGCCGGCAAAGTAGTCCAAGAAGTGCGCCGACAATTTAGAGAAATTAAGGGCTTGATGGAAGGCACTGCCAAACCCGAATACGGAAAATGCGTAGATATTGTCACCAAGGCCGCCATTAAAGAAATGATGATTCCGGCGTTAATCCCCGTAGTTGCTCCTATTTTAGTGGGTGTATTCTTGGGACCCGAGGCGCTTGGGGGATTATTAATTGGAGCCACAGTTACCGGTTTGTTTGTGGGAATTTCCATGACCACCGGAGGCGCCGCTTGGGACAACGCCAAAAAATACATTGAAGAAGGAAACTTGGGAGGCAAGGGTTCATTCGCCCACCAAGCTGCCGTCACTGGTGATACCGTAGGAGACCCATATAAAGACACTGCGGGACCGGCTATTAATCCTATGATTAAGGTGTTGAATATCGTGGCGTTGCTTATAGTTGCATTCTTAGTATAAATATATGGGAAAGTGTGTTCATTGTTTTAAGGAGCTTGTTGAGGTGACAAGAGATCATATTTTTCCTAGTTCTTGGTATACAGATAATACCCCGCAAAATATACAAAGATTGACTGTTCCTAGCTGCAGAGAATGTAATGAAAAATTTGGGAAGTTAGAGCAGAAGCTTTTTATGAGATTGGTACCTTGTATAGACCCTACAAAAGCTGAGATGTCTGGAATAACAAAGAAATTATTCCACACCTACACTAAAAATCCAAGATTCCTTAAATGGTTAAAAGAAAATTTAAAACCGTATACTAAGGATAAAAAACCTTTTCCGGGATTGGGTCCCCATGAAGGTTTCCCATTAGAAAGTCAATCTTATATTCCTGCGCCTGTTGATTTACTCCCTCCAGTTTTAGAGAAAATTTTTAGAGGATTGGAGTATAAGTTTGAGCAACGCTTAATGAAAGAACCTTATGCTCTCAAAATTTACCATGTTTTTGAAGAACCAGAAGAAATTAAAAAATTGCTAAGTCATAAATCCAAGAAAGATATTTCTTTTGGGCCTGGGTTTAGTGTAGAAAGAATAGTCCCAACAAATATGAAAGAACCTGTAATATATAAAACAATCATTTGGGGAACCTTCATATCATACGCATCGGTAGTTAAAAAGAGATAATCGCGGGAACAGTTCTAGAGTAACTTAATAGTTACATTTTTAGTGTAATGATTACAAAAAATACTTTTTCAAAAGGGTGTAAAACTTCCCACAAAGGGGAAATGGGGACAGCCATTTATTAAATTTGAGTTTTTTGGGAAATATAGTAACATAAGACCATGGAAGAAAATTTAGTAAAAACTGTCGATATAGGGGCAATCGTCAATAAGGGGAAGAGAATATATGAAAAAATTAAATCTAAATACCAGCCGAAATATAATGGTAAATTTTTGGCTATAGAGGTTGATAGTAAGGATGTTTTTTTTGCTGATTCAAGTGTTAAAGCCGTAGAGGCCGCAAAAAAGAAATATCCTGATAAAGTTTTTTTTGTAGTTAAGATTGGTTTTTCAGTAAACGAAATTTTTTCTAGGCTAAAAAAAGATGCCCTATGATTCATGGAGCAATTTATAATAGCAGGCCTCTTATACCTTTAACTATAGGTTGGAATTCAAAAACCCAAGAAGTTACTGCCTTAGTTGATACGGGTTTTACCGGAGAATTAAAAATATCTTTAAAAGATGCTGTGGAATTAGGAATTGAAACTACGCACACGGAATTGATAACTTTAGCTGACGAAAATACTGTAGGTATGTTTGCGGGATTAGCCCAGGTTTCAATGGAAGGTGCTCAAAAAACGATGGAGGTCCTAATCAGTGATGGGATGCCTATTATTGGAGTGGGATTACTGAAAAAATTCGGCTACATTTTAACAGTCAATTTTCCAGCAAGTCTCGTTTCCTTGAAAAAATAATTAATTTTTAATTATTATTGCCTCAGATTTATCTGAGTTTTACTTTTATATGAAAACAGAAATTATGGGTAAATGGGGGCAATGGTAAATAGGGGCATGGTAAATAGGGGCAGTAAATAGGGGCAGTAAATAGGGGCAGCCACCATTTATCACCATTTATTTAAAATTTGACTTACATGTTAGTTTTGATAACATAAAAACATGACCACTAAAGCCTTACAACAAAAAACAAACGAATTAGAAAAAGAGCTAGCGCTTTTGCGTTCTTTTGTAATTGGCCAATTTGGTCGCGACCCAGAGGGTGAATATAATCCAAATTTTGTTAAAGAAATCCTTAAAGCCGCCAAGGGAAAACCTAAGTATGAATTTAAAGATGCCGACTCTTTTTTAAAGCACATAAGGGGTAAATAATGGCATGGTAAGAGTTTATTATAGCGACCATTTTAAGAAACAGGTCAAAAAACTTACCGAAAAACAGCAAGTCAAGTTAGCGCGACTTGTTGTTTTATTAAAGGAAAATCCTTTTAGTTCTCAACTTAAAACTAAACCTTTGACCGGAAAATTTATTGGCATTTACTCGTTTCGTATTGAGCGCGATTTCAGGGCGCTTTTTAAATTTCTGTCTCAGGGCAAAGTATTGATTTTTAATATTGGGCATAGAAAAGATATTTATCGTTAAAATATAATGAATAAATACCATAGTTTGGCAAAAAAGTTTAGAAAAGAAATTATTAAGCATTGGGGCAAAAAATGTGGAGATTTTGATTTTGGGTGCACTGTTTGCCAGTCTCATCGTATTTTGGATGATTTGGAAGAGTTGGGCGATTTTTTAGATGATATTAATAAAACGGATAAAAATAAAAAACATGAACATAAACGTTAAAAAACTGCTCTTAACCTCCGCTGGGTTTTTAAATCCTAAAATCGGGGAAGAATTTTTAGAATTAGTTAACAAAATTCCAAAAAGTATTAAAGTTCTTTTTATTCCCACGGCTTCCGAGTACAAACTGGAAAATGGCGAAGAAATGTTTTATGTGAAAGAATCGGAGAAGGAATTAATTGGCTTGGGAATTCTCAAAGAAAATATTTCTTGGCTGGATATCAATAATACTTCTGTAGCAGGAGATGTAAATAGTTATGATGTTATGTATGTGTGCGGTGGAAATACATTTTACTTGATGTACCACTTAAAAAATACCGATTTTGATA
>Ga0155669_119_pt1 | contig 20897 bp, 20 predicted proteins | sample RifCSPlowO2_01_FD_107326 | JGI IMG/M metagenome (GOLD analysis project Ga0155669, IMG submission 107326) | Candidatus Staskawiczbacteria bacterium RIFCSPLOWO2_01_FULL_38_12b | reverse complement strand
GGTGGATAGCTGTGGCTATCCTGATCATGTCCGCTGGCGGAATTTTGTTTTGGCGGGAAAAAACCGTCGAACGAGCTGAAGAAAGGACCAAAGAAAAGTGGAAAGAAAACGGAGTGGTTAAAAAATAAAAACTCCGTTTAAAAATCCAAAAACCCCAAACCGGCCACAAGAAAGGTGGCCTTTTTACTTGCTTGCAAACTCATAAATATGATATCGTTAGAAAAATCATAACTATTATGGATAAAGCATCAGCTTTAAAAAAACTGGAACAGGAAATAATACATGATAACAATCTTCCGCTTGGCACCAATTTGATATTTGGCGAAGGAAACCCGAATTGCGATGTGCTTTTTATTGGCGAGGCGCCGGGAGCCGTGGAAGACCAACAAATACGGCCTTTCGTTGGACGCTCCGGTCAATTGTTAAGAAAACACATTCGCGAACTTGGTTGGAAAGAAGAAGACGTTTATATTACTAATATCGTAAAACGCCGGCCACCTGAAAACCGCGATCCTTTACCTGAAGAAATTACGGCCTACAAACCCTACTTAACCCGCCAAATTGAAATTATCAACCCTAAAATCATTGTGCCACTGGGGCGTTTTTCCATGAATTACTTTTTGCCGGATGCCAAAATCAGCCGTGACCAGGGGCACCTTTTTGAGGTGGTATTTCATGGAAAAACGAGAATATGGCATGTAGCCCCTATGTTTCACCCCGCCGCCGCATTACGCGGCACAACAGCTATGAAAGCGTTTGGGGAAGGTTTTAAAAATCTGCCGAATATGTTAAAAAAAGTGGAAGAAATAAAATCGCCCGTTCTTTGACAACCAGGAGAATGCCATGGATTCCGATCAATTCGACAGTATTTCGCCGCTTGATTTTCGGTATGTTGACCAACAGACAGTAGCCTGTTTGTCGGAAAATGCATTTACCCGCTACAAACTTTTAGTGGAAATTGCTCTTGTCAGAACGTTATGTCGCTACGGATTATGTTCCCAAGAAACAGTAAAAGAAATTGAAGATGCCTGCAGGCAAATAACAACCGACCAGGTGTACCAAGAAGAAAAACGAATCGGGCACGACATCAGGGCGCTGGTAAATTGCATCCAGGCAAAAGTAAGCGACCAGGCAAAGCCATTTGTCCATATGACCGCAACCTCCTACGATATCATTGATTGCGCAAGGGCGGTGCAGATTAATGCGCTAATACATGATGTCGTTATTCCCTCGCTTTTTGATTTGGAAAAAGTTCTCATAGAGATTACCCTTAGGGAAGCTGACACCGTGCAAATCGGTAGAACGCACGGACAACACGCCGTCCCTATTACCTTTGGATTTGCCCTGGCAGAATACGTTTCACGCCTTGGCGCCTCCATTGAAACCATACAAGAACTTGCAAAAAATATAAAAGGCAAGTTTTCAGGAGCGGCGGGGGCCTATAACGCTTCTTCGCTCTTTTTCCATGAGCCTGAAAATTTTGAAGAGGAAGTACTGGCGGAGTTAGGGTTAAAGCCTGCCGAACATTCCACGCAAATTGCGCCGCCGGAAGCTATGGCGCGCACCCTGTGCGAAACCACTATCATAGCGGGCATTCTCTCAAACCTGGCCCGAGATATGCGGAATCTTCAACGCACAGAAATCGGAGAAGTGGGGGAAAAATTTGAAACAGATCAGGTGGGCTCTTCTACGATGCCCCAAAAGCGTAATCCGATTAACTTTGAAAACATTGAAAGTATGGGCAAAATTGTAAATTCTCGCATGAGCGCGGTATTTATGGATCAGATAAGCGAACATCAGCGAGATCTTACCAATTCCGCTTCAGGGCGCACACATATTGAAATATTTGCCTATACCATTTTGATGATAAAGCGAATGACAACAACGATGAAAAAACTTGTCATTGACCAATCCAATATTGTGCGCAACCTTGCTATGCAAAAAGATTTAGTACTTGCCGAACCGCTGTATATTATTTTGGCGGCACTGGGCCACCCCAATGCCCATCAAGCCGTAAAAATACTCACAGTAAAAGCACAACGTGAACGCCGATCGCTCCAAGAAATTATTAATGAAGATAAAGAGCTGGAAAAATATATTAATAAAATGACAGCACATCAACGTAATATTATTTCAAATCCGGTTCTTTACACCGGCATTGCCTCAAGGAAGGCGAAAGTGATAGCAAAAAGATGGAAGCAAAAACTCGGCCTTTGATGGCATAACAATAGGGGCGATTGTCAAACGACGACGCCTTTTTTATTTCATCATTTTATGATACCTTGAGCTACGAAATGGTTTCTTTGGATTTTCTTCAATTTTTGAGATAGAAATTTGATAGAATTTTTTATCGTAGCCTACGGCTACGGGAAAAAATTATAGCAGATTTCTAGCCAAAAATTGAAGAAAAGACAAGAAAATTCATTTTAAATGTCCATTTCGTAATTCAAGGTATAATAATAATTCATGTTGTAAAATAGCCTATTTTTGATATAATAATGAAATATTATGCAACCAAAAGCCACTATTTTTGAATTCACTTCATATACTTTTGAACCTGACAAAAAAAGGATTCTTTTTAGTTACAAAACGGTATTTAATGGCCAAGACCCACTGGTTTTTACCGAAACCATAACCCTGCCTAAAATACCCAATTTGCAAGGCCTTCCCAAAGAAGTAATTAAAAAATTACTGGAAAGCCTACACCTGATGCTGGGCATCAGTTACTATAAGTTTTATTGCCCGCCCCTTATAAAATTTGGCAATGAAAGCGAGGTCTCGCCAAAAGCGGATGCGACAAAGGTAACAACGCCTTATAAACTATCAAAAAAAGAGGCTGATTTTTGGAATACCATATATAAAAAAGGTTTGGGCGAATTTTTTTATGTAAACAAATTAAATCCAAATAATTCCCCGAAATTTCCTTATCATAAAAATGTGAAAGAAGTTTCCTGCTCCTTGGGAAAAAATAATAAGTGCCTGGTGGGAATGGGGGGAGGGAAGGATTCGATTGTCGCAGCTCAATTATTAAAAGAAGGTAAATTTGACATTGAAGCATTCGTGGTAGCCACTAATAAAGAGTCGCCCTTGGTAAAAAAAATAATAAAAACCGCAAACATCAAAAGCCTTACCATAGGGCGTCGGCTTGATAAAAAAGTGTTCCAGCAACATCAATACAATGGACACATTCCTATTTCGGCGATATACGCTTTTTTAGGCGTACTATCGGCGGTATTGTACCGGTATTCCTATGTAATTATGGGAAACGAACATAGCAGTAATTTTGGGAATCTTACCTACAAAGGATTGGAGATTAATCACCAATGGAGCAAATCGTTTGAATTTGAAACGCTATTTCAAGATTATATAAAAAACTCCGTAACTGGCGATGTGTTTTACTTTTCTTTACTGCGCAGTTTTTATGAAATACGGATTGTAAAGCTTTTTTCCAGACAGAGAAAGTATTTCCCGTATTTTTCAAGCTGCAATAAAAACTTCACCCTTGTGGGAAATAAAAATAATACATTATGGTGCGGACAATGCGCCAAATGCGTTTTTGTTTTTACTTTGCTTTCGGCATTTTTAGAAAAAAAAACATTACTAAGTATTTTTAAAAAAAACCTCTACCAAGACCAAAGCCTTTTGCCGTCATTTAAAGATATACTGGGAATGGGCGCCGCAAAACCCTTTGACTGCGTGGGCACATTCCAAGAAGCTCAAACCGCACTGGTTTTGGCCGGTAAAAACTTCAAGGATGATTTTATTGTGCGACATTTGGCCAACAAAGCGGTGTATCATAAAGAAGTTTTTAATACCAATAAAAATTCGTGTATTCCCGAAGCATTCAAGTTTTTGGGCATGGAGTCGGCGCTTATTATGGGATTTGGGAAAGAAGGCGAAATTTCAAAAAAATACCTTAAAAAAATATATCCAAAACTGCGCATTGGCATTGCCGACCAAAAAGAGGGGAGCGGCTATTTGGAAAAACAAAAAGAATTTGACATGGCCATCAAAACTCCGGGCATTAAAAAAGAACTGGTAACCATTCCATACACCACGGCCACCAATACTTTTTTCTCAAAAACAAAAGGGAAGCATACTATTATAGGAGTTACGGGAAGCAAAGGGAAAAGCACTACTTCCACGTTAATTTATGGAATATTAAAACAAGCCCACAAGCCCGTAGAGCTTCTTGGAAACATCGGCAAACCCATGCTCCAAGCCTTATTAAAGCCCATAAAAAAAGATACGGTGTTTGTTTTGGAGCTTTCTAGCGCCCAACTAGATGACTTAGTATTTTCGCCCGATATTGCCGTTGTCACTAATTTATTTCCCGAACACATGGATTACCATGGTAATGTTAAAAATTATTATCAAGCAAAACAAAACATCATACGTTTTCAAAATAAAAATGACTATGTTATTTATAATCCAAAAAACAAGCTATCTTTGGGCTGGCTTAAAAATTACCAAGGCAAGCCGATTCCGTTTGCCAAAGATATTCCTGTAAAAGACAGTGACATTCCGTTATTGGGAGAGCATAATAAAGATAATATAAAAGCTGCTATTTGTGTTGCAAAACTTTTTAACATTCCCGATGCGGTTATAAAAAATACCATCATAAAATTTAAAGGCTTGCCCCACCGATTGGAATTTATTGGAAACTACCAGGGAATTTTATTTTATGATGATGCTATTTCAACCACACCCGATTCTACCATCATGGCCATTAAAGCCATCCCAAATATTGGCACCATTTTTTTGGGCGGAACCGACCGGGGATATGATTTTACACCATTGGAAAAAACCATAAAAAAATATAACATAAAGAATATTGTGCTATTCCCTGAAAGCGGCACCAGGATGCTTAAAAATACTGAAGGTTTAAATATTCTTAAAACCAACAGCATGGAACAGGCGGTTTTGTTCGCTTATCGCCACACCAAACCGGGCCAGGTTTGCTTGTTATCATGCGCCTCGCCAAGTTATTCTTTATGGAAAAATTTTGAACAAAAAGGGAACGCATTTAAAAAATCAGTAAAAAAATTAGCCAAGTTGCAATGAAACGCCATATAAATTATTACTTTTTAATGTTGTCGGGGTTTTTGCTGGTAACCGGCTTGTTATTTTTATCAACGCTCTCAGCCATACCTTCTTTACAAGCGTTTGGAAATACTAATCATTACTTGTTCCACCAATTATTTTCCGTATCTATCGGCCTTGTATTGGGATTTATTTTTTATAAAATTCCTTTGTCTTTTTTAAAAAAAATAACCCCGATACTGCTAATAATAAATTTTCTACTCTTAATCGCGGTTTTTTTACCCATAGTAGGAACTAAACTTTTAGGAGCAAAACGCTGGATTAGCATTGGAAACAATACCTTCCAGCCATCAGAATTTTTTAAGATAAATGCCATTTTATATCTTTCCGCCTGGTTTTCCAATAGGGGGCTTGAACGTTTTAAAAAAGGCTGGATTCCCATGGCAAAAAAGGGGTATTATAATTTCATACGATCTTTTTTACCGTTTCTTGCTTTTTTAGCAATCATTGCGATTGTGTTTGTTTTTCAAAGAGACTTAAGCACCCTGGGCATCATTATGATTGCATTGCTTTGCATTTATTTTACTGCTCAAAAAAATATTTTGCACACCATAGTGCTGGCCGTCATTATTGCAATAAGCGCCCTAGTATTAATCATAAAAGAACCTTATCGAGTCCAGCGTCTGTTAATTTTTTTACACCCCGAAACCGATCCCTTGGGCATAGGACTGCAAGTAAAACAATCATTGATAGCCGTTGGCTCTGGAGGAATTTTTGGCAAAGGGCTTGGGATGTCCACGCAAAAATTCGGATTTTTACCCCAGACCATGTCGGATTCAATGTTTGCCATCTTAGGAGAAGAAACGGGGATAGTCGGGGGCACCATATTGGTTTTACTATTTTTACTGTTTTTATACTTAGGATTTAAAATAGCAAATGAATCTGATACCCCATTTGGTAAATTTACCGCCATCGGCATTACGGTCTGGATCGTATTGCAAGCCTTTATTAATATTGCTTCAAACATTGGCTTATTTCCCCTAAGCGGAATTCCTCTGCCTTTCTTTTCTTACGGAGGGTCGCACGTTATTGCGGAACTTATCGGCGTAGGGTTATTATTAAATATATCTAAAAACGGCTAACTACTTTAAATTACGAAACTCCTCGAGGCTATTTGCGAGAGAATTTTGGCGGCATGGGTGGAAAAATGTTTAAACGTAGCCACGCATACGTTTAACACATTTTTACGGCCATGCCGGCAAAATTATCCGCAAAGAGCCCGAAAATTCTTCTTCACATGGAGTTTCGTAATTTAAAGTAACTATCATGAAAAAAATATTATTTACTGGCGGGGGAACCGGCGGACATCTTTTTCCCATTATTGCCATCGCAAGAGAAACACGAAGACTGTCAGACAGTAAAGATATTTCTCTTTATTACATGGGACATGGCAACCAACTTTCATTGCGCCTACTGGAACAGGAAAATATTAAAGCGTACGCCATCGTGTCGGGCAAAATACGTCGATATTTTTCTTTTGAAAATATTACCGATGTGTTATTTAAAATACCGCTTGGTTTTTTACAAAGTTTTTTCCTGTTGCTTTTTAGGCGGCCAGCGCTGGTATTTAGCAAAGGAGGCTCGGGGTCTTTTGTGGTGGTACTTGCCGCAAGAGTATTGATGATTCCCGTATTTTTGCATGAGTCCGACGCCGTGCCGGGAATGTCCAACAGAATCTCGTCCCACTTTGCAAAAAAAATATTCACTTCATTTGAAAAAACAGAATATTTTGATCTGGAAAAAACCTCACTGGTGGGCAACCCCATTTTAAAAGAATTACTGGAGGGCAGCGTAACATCTGCAAAAGAACTATTCAACCTTACTTTTGAAAAACCCATTCTTTTCTTTTGGGGCGGTTCACAGGGAGCGGAACCTATTAATGACTTTGTATTAAATATCCTCAATAATCTTTTAAAAAATTACGAAGTAATCCATATGTGCGGCAAGAAAAACTACCAACAGGTACAAGCAGAAGCCCAAACGATGCTGGATCAAAACCTTAAAAAATATTACCATGCATGGTCTTTCTTAAATGAGATAGAATTAAAACACGTATTTAAAGTGGCAGACTTTGTCATTTCCCGGGGAGGCGCGGGAAGTATCTTTGAAATAGCGGCTACCGGCAAACCCAGTATCATTATTCCGTTGCCATCTTCAGCCGGCGACCACCAATCCAAAAACGCTTACCAATACGCAAGAACCGGAGCCGCCATTATCATTGAACAGGGAAATTTAAATCCCAACTTTTTTATGGCAAAACTGGATTATTTATTTTCCCGCCCGCAAGAATTGGAACAGATGAAAGCCGCCGCATTACGATTTGCAAAACCATTGGCGGCGCGCGCCATCGCCAGAGAAATATTAGAATATTTAAACATCAAATAATATGCCAGGCAAAAAAAAGACACCAGAAAAAATCAGGGTAAGATTTGCGCCCTCGCCCACAGGCCCCCTGCATATTGGCGGGGCTCGTACTGCGTTGTTTAATTACCTATTTGCAAAACAGCATAGCGGCAGTTTTATATTGCGTATTGAAGATACCGACAAGGAAAGGTCTAACCAAGCATGGACCGATGAAATCATTGAACAATTAAATTGGCTGGGAATTGAGTGGAGTGAAGGCCCGGATGTTGGTGGAAAATTCGGCCCCTATAAACAATCACAACGATCAGATATTTATAAAGAATATTTAGAAAAATTGTTGGCAGAAAAAAAAGCTTACTACTGTTTTTGCGTGCCGGAAGATTTGGAAGCAAAGCGCCAGGATCAAATCAGTAGGGGATTGGCGCCAAAGTATGACGGCACCTGCAAAAATCTTTCGGAAAAAATAATTGAAAGTAATATCAAAGAACATAAAACCTCGGTTATCAGATTTTTCATCCATGATAAAAAAGTAAAATTCCACGATGCAATAAGAGGTGAAATAGAATTTGACACCGGGCTTTTAGGCGATATTGTTATTGCCAAAAATATGGATACCCCCTTGTTTCACTTCACTGTAGTAGTTGATGATTTTTTAATGGAAATATCTCATGTTATCCGCGGAGAAGACCATTTATCAAATACTCCGCGTCAAATGTTACTGCAAGAGGCGTTGGGATTTTCACATCCTACGTATGCCCACATTCCACTATTTTTAAATACTGACAAAAGTAAAATGTCTAAACGACAAGGCGATGTAGCACTAAAAGACTACCATGATAAAGGGTACCTACCCGAAGCTTTAATAAATTTTATGGTGCTATTGGGCTGGAATCCGGGCACACAAAAAGAAATATTTAACCTGAATGAATTAGTAAAAGAATTTTCCTTGGAAAAAGTGCAAAAGTCCGGTGCCGTGTTTAACTTGCAAAAACTGGATTACCTTAATGGATATTATATTAGGGAAAAATCAATAAGCAGTTTAACAAAATTATGTTTGCCGTATCTTCAACCACTTAATACTAATCAATACAATGTTAAACAACTGGAAAAAATTATTGAAGCTTATAAAGCGCGCTTAAAAAAACTTTCTGACATTAAAGAGTTAACTGATTTTTTCTTTGTGGAAAAGTTATCGTATGACAAAAAAGTATTAACATGGAAAGAGATGGGGGACAGGGAAGTGAAGGAATCTTTGGAGACATCAGTAAAAATATTATCTAATACAGAAAAGTGGGATAAAAAAAGTTTGGAAGAATTATTAGTTGGCGCCGCTGAAGCCTTTAATACAAAAAATAGAGGATACCTGCTTTGGCCGTTGCGAGTTGCACTTTCCGGAAAAGAGGCGAGTGCCAGCCCCTTTGAAATAGCCGAAATCTTGGGCAAAGAAAAAACCCTGCAAAGAATCGGTGATGCCATTGACAAATTTATATAATTAGATTATAAATAGTTAGTTCCCATGTCACTCCCAGCCACCTTGGAGAAAATAGAATGACTAAGAAGGAAGAAAAGGAGCGTCAAAAAGTATTGGAGGCAGTAAAAAATGGTCGTGAAACCGGCCTAACGCCTCGCCATGAGCTGCTGATTCTTCTGCGATTAATCAAGGAAGACACAGGGAGTTACAGAGGCAAGCAGTTCCCGAAACTGAGTGATATACAGGTACTTGAACTGATTGCAAAGAAACGGGAAAGACTGCTCAAGCAACTCTGTTTCGAGGAATCAATCCCACCCAAAGCTGACCAAGAGTCCCCTGAGAAGAATTACTCTGATCAGCCGCCAACTCAACACCACGATACTGGAGGTGGTAAAAGGATCATGAAAAAAGGAAGTATCTACGGTGGGTGATCGTCAGAGCCTTACCACTACAAAGGAATTTGTAGTGGTAAGGCTTTTTTGTTACTTACTTTTTTGATATAATTACCTTGAGTTACGAAATGATTCGGAGCGCTTTATGGGGGAATTTCGTAATTTGAGGTAGTTAACTAATAGGTAATACTCATTATGCGACAAATATGAACTGGGGAACATTTATAAAAAATACAGTGGCAATAGGGGGCATATTAGGCATGGCTTTTTTAAGCCAGCAGCCTTTGTTTGCATCAAACACTAAAAATTATGCCTATTCGCAAGGGGCGGCAAATAAAAATAAGATGCAAACTAAACTGCAAGATGCCAACACTTGGTTGCAAGACAACGTGTATGCAAAGGTAAGCGCAGGCGTAAGTGGGGGAGTAACCAAAACCGACCCCGCTATCACATCGGTTAAAAAAGAAATAGAAAACCAAAAAAATAATCTGTTACAAAATTCCTTTGATACTTCAAAAAAAATAATTGCTACTCAAATTTTAAAAATACTGCAAGTCAGTCCACAAGACCTTGACCAATGCAAGGCCGATTAACATCACCTCTTTCAGGTATTATGCTTTATATATAACGTCGCAAAATGTAGGTAAAGCGACATTTAGAAAGGGTGGTGGTGGAAAGCACAAACAAACCTATAAAGCTATGGAACAATCAACAAAACCCATACCAAAACATATTCCGGATTTTTTGGATTTTTGCGAGGTGCAAAAAGGTTTGCGTACCAATACGCAAAAAAATTATCAACACTATTTACATAAATTCACCGGCTGGTTGGCTTCTCGCAATCTGGAAGGCTTACTTCCCCATCAACTTACGCCTGAACACATCTGGGATTACCGACTCTACCTTTCGCGGTATCAAAACCCTAAAAACGGGCAAACCCTTAAAAAAAGCACCCAAAACTACTATTGAATCGCTTTAAGAGCCTTTTTAGGCTATTTTGTACAAAAAGATATAGTTTCATTACCCCCTGATAAAATAACCCTTCCTAAGGCCGATAAAAGCACAAAAAGCATAAAATTCCTTACCATAGAACAGGTTGAGAAGCTCTTAAATACCGTCCAGCCCAAAGATGCCATTAGTATTAGGGACCGGGCCATACTGGAGTCATTGTTTTCCACCGGCCTACGGATTGCCGAGCTGGTCTCGCTCAATACCGAGCAATTTGCCAACATAAAAGACAAAAAAGATTTTGAGCTTTCGGTTATCGGAAAAGGTGGAACACCTCGCGCCGTGTATTTTTCACAACGAGCTTTGGAGTGGATAAAAAAATATTTATCAGTGCGCAACTCATCGGAAAAATCATTATTTATAAACTTCCGGGACAAAGATGGTACCGGCGGACGACTTACACCGCGATCCATTGAAAGGATCGTAAAAAAATACGCCATACTGGCGGGAATTCCAGTGTTTACCACTCCTCATACCCTGCGCCATTCTTATGCAACAGATTTACTAACCCAAGGAGTTGACTTGCGCAGCATCCAGGAATTTTTGGGCCATAAAAATATTGTTACCACTCAAATTTATACGCATGTCACCAATAAGCGCTTGCGCGACATCCACCGCCAATTCCATAGCGGCAAAAACCTTAAAAGTTAACACCAAACCCCTACCCTCTTTACAAAGCAATTTGTCGCATAATAAAGACCTACTTACAATCCGCCCACTCCCCCGCCTTTTAATGTAACCTCTCGTTTTATTATGCGACAAAGGTATTCTAACTTGATACATAAAAGTTGTCGCATAATTAAAAGTTTGGTATAATGAATCTGTACATACTTTGAATTACGAAATGCACTTTGAAAAATGATTTTCGGGCCGCCCAAAAGGGCGAACCTCGCAACGTGGCGGGTCTTTTCCCTAAATTCCAGCTGCAAATTTAGAGAAAAGACCTCAAAAGTATTTCATAATTCAAAGTATTTAAAAAATTATGGCTAAAGAAAAATTCAACATCATTGATTTGGTTAATAACGACAGCTGTTTTGATTTGCAGTTTCGCAAGGATACCCGCCATGAAAGAACCAACTCCCCCACTTACTACCGGTGGAAGTCGCAATTTGTGGTTACGGTTCCAAAAGAACAAATAAAAATATTAGAAAAAACCAAAAAAGTAATCGGTTGCGGAAGCGTGTCGGTTTCCAAAAACCAAGCCAGGTTTTCCGTGCAAAAAATTGATGATATTGTTGCAATATTAATTCCATTTTTTATAAAAAACAATCTAAAAGAAGTAATGAAAAAAAACCAGAGCACTCAAATTTTGAGTGCTCGGCCGAGCACCTATCGCAATAGGTGCTCTGGTTTTGAATTATGGCAGAAAGCCGCAAAAATAATCTACCAAAACAAGGGTGTTTACCTTAGTAAATGGCCAAAAAACGACTTATTACATTTATTAGAAATACATAAGGCAATGGCAAAACATAAAAATAAACCACGAAAGCAAAAATGGACCGATATGGCTCAGGCAATCACAAAAAAATCTGAGTAGCAAAAGTTTTACGCCAACAAAAATCACCATGCGTTATGGTGATTTTTGTTGGTACGATTTATATTATTTGCCAAATCTGCGCATTCGCTTATCAAATTCTTGCAGCGCCAAGTCAAAATCTTCTTCAGTAAAATCGGGCCACATTTTTGGTGAAAAGTATAACTCAGAATATGCTGCTTGCCACAAGACAAAATTAGATAACCGCATTTCACCACCCGCACGAATAATTAAATCAGGATTTGGCAAACCGGCAGTTGACAAGTGGTTTTCAAATAATGCTTCATCAATATTTTCAATGGAAACTTTTTCTTCTACGATTTTTTTCACTGCTTGCAAAATATCCCACTTTCCACCATAACTTACTGCTAAGTTTAATTGAAATTTTTGGTTATGTTCTGTAAAAGTTTCTATTTCTTGTATGACTTGTTGCAGTGAATCTGGAAGCCTCTCTTTTTGACCTAATATTTTTAATCTAACCTCTTTATCTATTAATTCTTTATCGCTTTTAAACATTAAAAGCGTATCTTCAAGAAGTTTCATTAAATAATTTACTTCTTCTTGGGAGCGATTCCAATTTTCAGTTGAAAATCCAAAAGCGGTAAGCGTTTTTACTTCCCACTTTTCGCACCATCTACAAAGCTCTTTAAGTTTTTCGTATCCCATTTTATGCCCCTCTAAACTGGCTAAACTATGAGTTTTTGCCCAGCGGCGATTGCCATCGGGGAATAAAACTATGTGTTTTGGTATATTCATAAATACGAGAATCTAGAAAATAGAATCTAGAATACGAACGCCGTCCGTAAAGAATTCTATGTTTTATTTTCTAACTTCTATTTGAATCGGTTTCCTATCCTGATATTTTGCTATTATATATCCAAAAGCAAAAGATAACAATACAAAAAGCATCACGATTGCTATTAACATAATGGTATCAATATGAGCTTTGACAAATTCTTTTATTTTTGATAGAATCATTTTATATAAATACTTTGAATCATGAAATGCTTTTGAGGTATTTTCTTCAAATTTCAAGTTGAAAATTTGATAGAATTTTTAGGCTTACGCAAAGCGTCCGTCTAAAAATTATAGCTAATTTTCGGCTGCTTGACCCGCAGGGCATCCCGAAGGCTGCATTTGGAGAAAAGACCCGAAATTTGTTTTTCAAAATGCATTTCGTAATTCAAAGTAAATAAGTAGCTATAACGATTCACCAAGCACTGACTTTGTAAAGCAAAGTAGTGCTCGGTGGAAATTTTTAGTAAAAATTTCCATGTCAACAAGTAAATCTTCCGGTTCGTCCAGATTAGGCAGAGATTCTGCCGCCCAAAGGTTGGGTATTAAAATGTACGCCGGCCAAATCATAAAAACAGGAATGATTATCGTCCGACAACGGGGCACCAGGTACATCCCTGGAAAAAATGTAAAAAGAGGATCAGATGATACTCTTTATGCCGCAACCCCCGGAATTGTTCGCTTTACTACCAAGTTAAAAAAACTGTTTAACGGTTCACAACGTCAGGTAAAAGTAGTACATGTAGATAAAAAATAGCTTTAACAGCATAAGCGCCGCCCTTTTTGGGGCGGCGCTTATTTTAGTTATTTTTTTGTCGCCGCCTTGATAAATGCCAAAAATAACGGATGAGGGTGGAGTGGTCTTGATTTAAACTCCGGGTGAAACTGCGTTGCCACGAAAAAAGGATGATTTTTTATTTCGATGATTTCTACTAAATCTTTTTCTTTGTTGAGTCCGGCCATTATCATTCCCTGTTTTTGCAACACTTCCCGATACGCATTATTTAATTCATAGCGGTGCCTATGCCTTTCAGTAATATCGATGGCACCATAAGCTTTTTTACTTATGGTATCGGGTGCAAGTTGGCAATCATAAGAACCCAGCCGCATCGTAGCCCCATATTTTTTTTCTTTTAGCAATGCCTTTTGATCTTCCATCACATCAATGACCAAGTGTTTGGCCTTTTTATTAAATTCAGCAGAGGTGGCGTCTTTTAAGTCGCATACATGCCTGGCAAACTCTATGACCGCCAACTGCATTCCCAAACATAATCCAAAAAACGGAATATTATTTTTACGGCAATATTCAATGGCTTTTATTTTACCTTCCACTCCCCTATTACCAAAACCTCCCGGCACAATAACCCCGTCAAATTGGTTTAAATTTTCAAGAGAACTTTCGTTTTTTTCAAAGTCTTCCGCAGATATCCAGGTAATATTGGGTTTTCTGTCATTGGCAAAAGAAGCGTGTTTTACCGCCTCCAGCACCGATATGTAAGAATCAGTCAGGGTGAATTTACCACTTTCAAAGTATTTTCCTACAATGCCGATATTGACCGGTTTTGGCGAATTGGTGATTATTTTTACCAGCGCTTCCCAATCGGCCAAATTACTTGGGCGGGGTTTTAATCCGAATTTTTTTAAAATCCGATTGCCCATATGCTCTTTTTCAAAATTAATAGGAACCTGGTAAATAGAAGCGACATCGGGGGCCGAAATAATATCTTCGGGCGCTACGTTGCAAAATTGAGAAAGCTTCTTTTTCCTGGGCTCATCAAGAGCAAGAATAGACCTTGCTAAAATCATATCCGGCTGGATTCCGGCAGAGTTTAACGTCCGCACGGCGTATTGGGTCGGCTTTGTTTTCATTTCCCCGATGATTTCAGGAACGGGCATATAACTTACCAAAATAAAAAGCACATCTTTTGGATGTGAAATTTTCAGCATTCTTGCCGCCTCCAAAAACAACATGTTTTGGTATTCGCCCACCGTACCGCCGATTTCAATTAAAATAAAATCGGCTTTTACTTTCTTGCCCGCCCTTTTTATGGTGGCAATCACTTCGTTGGGAATGTCAGGAACCACTTCAACGCACTTTCCGTGGTACTCCAAATTCCTTTCTTTGGTAATCACGGACTGGTATACCCGGCCCGTGGTCATGTAATTGTCCGTATAAATATTTTCGTCCAAAAACCTTTCGTAGTTGCCCACATCCTGATCGCACTCAACGCCATCTTCGGTTACAAAAACTTCGCCATGCTCTATCGGATTCATCGTTCCGGCGTCCACATTAATATAGGGATCTATTTTTATTGCAGTGACTTTGAAACCTTTTGATTTTAATATCCTTCCTATGGAAGCAGTGGCGATTCCCTTGCCAATCCCCGACATTACTCCGCCCGCAACAAAAACAAATTTCATAAAATTTATAATGCAAATCTACAAATCTTATGCTAATTTCTGCGAAATTGCGAATACGACGACGCCCGCCACATTAGCATTTTTGTAGATTAGCATGAAATTTGTAGATTGGCATTGCCTACCCTTTTTCTTCGCTGATGATCACCCTTATTTCCACTTCTAAGTTATGATCCAGTATAACTTTTACCGGAAACTCCCCCAGTTCTTTTAAGGGTTGCCCTAGATTGATTTGGGATTTTTTAACCTCAAAACCCATTTCTTTTAGTTTTTCAGATATCTTTACCGTATTTATTGATTCAAAAAGCTGGCCTTCCGCCCCCACTTTTACCGGAATAACAACTTCAATGCCGTCGATATGGGAAGCTATCTCTTGTACCTTTTTAAGATCTTCCTCCACTTCTTTTTCCATCTGTTCTTTTTGGGTCTCCAGCCATTTTAATGCCTGTTTAGTGGCCGCTTTGGCCAGATTTTGGGGAATTAAAAAATTCCTAGCATAGCCGTCTTTGACTTCTTTAAGCTCGTATTTTTTACCGACGTTATCAACGTCTTGGAGCAATATTACTTTCATAGGCATGTATGGGTTAACTGTTTATATATGGTTACAATTTTTCATTCTACTGCAAAGCTTTAATTATTTCAAGCGCCTTTTGGAGCTGGGGGTCTTTTTTGGCTGCAATGTCATCATCGGTTAATTCTACCTTGATATCCGGAGTCAAACCCACTTCAGAAATAAATGAGCCTTTTGGCGTTAACCATTTTGCAATAGTTACTTTTAAAAACGATGCCCCGTCCTGCAATTCTATCACTTCCTGAACCGACCCTTTGCCAAAGGATTTTTCACCGATTAATTTGATATTCCGATTATCCCTCAAAGCTCCTGCTAAAATTTCTGAAGCAGAAGCCGATCCTTTATTTATCAGGACTACCACAGGATAATTGGCAAAATTCCCATTTCCTTCCGCTTTATACACTTGCTTTTCCTTGCCTTTTCCAAAATCCTCAACCACCACCACCTGTCCTTGGGTCAAAAACCATCCTGCAATTTCTTGGGCAACTTGAAGATACCCGCCGGGGTTATTGCGCAAATCCAATACTATTTTTTTCGCAGGGCTTTTCAATATTTCAAATGCCGTTTTTTTAAAATCAGCTGATAGCGTTTGGTCAAACTGATACATATGCAAATATGCCACATTACCATCTTTAAGTTCCCATTCAATAGAAGGTATCTTAATAGTGTCGCGCATTATGGTAAAATCTTTGGTGTCGCGCCACCCTTCCCTGAAAATAGTCAGTGTAACGCTGGTGCCTTTTTTACCACGGATAAGGTTTACCGCTTCTTCAGTGGATATATCCTGGGTGCTTTCGCCGTTTATTTTTATAATCTGGTCGCCCGGTTTAAGTCCGGCGATATCCGAAGGGGTTCCTTTTAGGGGTGCAACAATTGTTAGCTGGTCTTTTTTTATGGCAACCTCCATGCCAATTCCATCAAAAGAACCGGCTAAATCTTCTTGGAATAATTTGGCGTCCTTTGGATCAAAAAAAGCGGTATAAGGATCTTGCAAGCTTTGAGTCATGCCGGAAATTGCCCCATAAATAACACTTTGATCATTTATTTTTTCAGGACTGATAAAATTTTGGTGTAATTTATCATAGGCGTCCCAAAACAACGAAAAATCAACCGTTTCCGGTTTGCAGACTTTGCAAACCACCTGGGCTTTCCCTACAAAAATTCCCGCAACAAAAACTCCGGCAACAAGGACAATAAACCCGAAAGAGAAAAGTATTTTTCTTTTATTCATAATGGCATTTTACCAAAAATTATTTTGCAAAGCAAGAAAATAAAAACCGGCTGAAAAATATTTTTAGCCGATCAATTTAACAACCACTCCAATAATCGCTAACACAATCCCGACCACCCAAAAGCGCATGGTAACTTTATAGGCCGGCCAACCAATGGCCTCAAAATGATGATGAATGGGCGTGGAAAGAAATATTTTTTTATGCCTGAATTTTTTTGATAATAATTGAATAATGACCGAACCGACTTCTAAAACCAAAAGGCCTCCGATAATCGGCAAAACAAAAACCGAATCAGTCAAAAATGCCACGACTGACAAAGTGGTGGTTAATCCCACAGTTCCTACTTCTGACATGTAAAATCTTGCCGGAGGAATATTAAACCATAAAAAAGCGAATAAGGTTCCGGTAATAACTGCGCAAAAAGTGGCCAAGTCAACCTTGCCCTGGGAAAATGCAATAATCGTAAATGCACCAAATATAGATGCAAATGCCCCGCCCGACAAGCCGTCGATACCGTCAATAATCCCTCCTGACCACGTGGCAATCATGACAATCATAAAAAGCGGAATATAAAAAATACCGATGGAAAATTGACCAATAAGCGGAAGACTTATTACGTCCCAGACTAACTTATAGTAAAACCAAAGACCACCACAAAGTCCGATCGCCGCAATAATCAAAAGACGTTTTTTAAAAGAGAGACCTCCGCCAACGTAACTGCCAAGAGACGAAACTACTAAAATATCATCAAAAAGACCCACTAGCGAAGCGGCAACCAAAGTAAATAACGGCAACCACGTCTGGCTTCTTGATAAAAAATTAAGCCTACCAACAAAACTGCCAGGAAACAGCAAGGAAAAACCATAGAAAAAAAGCGCTACAGCCACCGTGGTTGCCACGATCAAAAGCCCGCCCATACGGGGAGCCCTGGTTTCCCTTTCTTTGTGAAGGCTGTTAAAAACAACCGCCTCTTCCCCGCTGATAGCTCTCTTTCCTGCCTGTTTTTTCCAAAGCCTGTGCTTATATAAAAAATTAATCAAAAAAGGGCACCACAAAACAGCGGCTAAAGAAGCGGTGGCCGAAATACCCAATATTTTAATAACATTAAATTCAATAAGTGTCATCGGTTGTATATTGCCCTATGTCCATATTACCATTGATATGCGCTATCAACCCAATACATTATTTTTTGCATTTCTAAAAAACGGTCTTGGGCCCCCAATACCACCGTTATGATATGATTTCCCTGCTGGCGGCTATTTTGTATTACCAAAAAACATCCTTTTGCGCTGTCGGTAAACCCAGTTTTACCACCGATAATTCCATTATATCCCAAAAGCTTATTAGTATTAATAAGCACGTGGTGCAAAGTGCCATCAGGCATATAGAGCGGATATTCTTTTAAGCTGATAATTTCGGTAAATAACGGATATTTTTCAAATAAATATTCTGATAAGCGGACTATATCTTTTACTGTGGAATAAGAGGCCGAGTCCAGCCCGGTAGCATCTTCAAAATGGGTATTGGTAAGCCCTAATTTTTGCACATCCTCGTTCATAAGATCAATAAATTTGGCATTACCCACTACCTCCGAAAGCGCGTAGGCCGCCCGATTGCTTGATTCCATCAAACTGATGTGCAATAAATCTTTTACAGAAAATATTTGCCCTAATTCCAATCCCCCTTGTTCCCCTTCTTGTGCCATTGCCTCAAAACTGATTGCCACTTTTTGGTCTAAATCATAACGTTCAAGTACCACCAAAGCCGTCATCAGCTTGGTCAGGCTTGCAATAGGCAATACCTGTTGTTCATTTTTTTTAAACAATACTTTATTGGGATTGTTGCTTCCAATCTCAACCGAAATCGCTGACTTTGCTTCCAGCGACAATTCTTCCACCTGCCAATTCCGATACGGCAGCATTTTTGGATTGTCGGGCGCTTGTTGGATATATGCCGTTGCCCCATCAACCGATGGTTGCAAACTGCCCTGGAAAAAACCGTCATGGCGGATAAGCATATCAAGTACGCTTTGGGAAAACCATTGCATGCCAAAAAAAACCATCCCTAAGAGGGCGATAAAAACAACGGACGCTAAAATATATTTTCCTATTTTTTGATATATCATTTTTTTATTAATTTCCGGAGTTTGCTTTTTGCTACCACGCTCGGGTGTGTGGAAGTGGCTTTTTTTATCGCCGGTTTTGCAGATCGGTTTGCATCTATTTTTATATGCAATTCTTGAAGCTGTTTTGGATAAATTTCACTGGGAGCGTTCATCATCAAATCCCTGCCATCGCCCGTTTTTGGAAAGGCAATGACTTCACGGATGTTGGGCTCACCTAAAAGCAACGCCACAAAGCGATCTAATCCAAATCCTATTCCTCCGTGTTGGGGCGCGCCATAGGTGTAAGCTTCTATCATGTGACCGAATTTTTCCATAATTTCTTTTTTGTCGTACCCCATAATTTCAAATACTTTAGCAATGGCTTCTGGATTATTGTTTCGAATTCCGCCGCTTCCCAACTCCCAGCCGTTTAAGGCTATATCATACTGATTAGCCATAATGTTACCGATATTTTTTTGTTGCATCAAGTCATCCATAAATTCTGGTTTTGGAGCCGAAAAGGGATTGTGCACAAATGTCCATTCGGATTTTTTCATCGTCAGAGCCGGGTCATTTTTTTCAAAGTACGGAAAATCTATAATCCAACAAAATGCCAGCAAGTTTGGATCTTTTTTACCTGCCTGCAGAGGTAGGTCTTCCCGTAAATCCGGCTTATCAGAACCATATTTTTCCATCGCTTCTTTATAAGGAATACGAGGAAAAGGAATTTGTTGAATTTTTTTATCGGGAAAAACCGTTTTTACCAATTGTATTAACAGTCTTTCATAAAAATCCAAAAAATCGTCACGTTCAATAAAACTCATCTCCATGTCCAATTGAGTATGCTCGGGTTGGCGATCTCCGCGTAAATCTTCATCACGCATAGCACGGGCAATTTGAAAATATTTTTCAAGGCCGGCCACCATTAAAAGTTGTTTGTATTGCTGAGGCGATTGAGGCAGAGCGTAAAACTTCCCTGCATGCAATCGTGAAGGTACTACAAAATCACGCGCACCCTCTGGAGTTGATTTGGTCAACATAGGAGTTTCAACTTCCACGAAACCTTCCTGGCTTAAAAAATTTCGCATAAATAAAATAACCTTGTGTCGCATAATAAGATTTTGCTTAAGCCTTTCGCGGCGCAAGTCCAAATAACGGTATTTCATCCGTATTTCTTCATTTATTTCCATGCCATCGGTAGTAATGTCAAAAGGCAACGTCACCGCTTTTGAAAGCACTTTTAATTCTTCAACTGAAAGCTCAACCCCGCCGGTTTCAATATTATCATTGACCATTTTCTCCGGCCGTTTGACGATTTGCCCCCTCAATTCCACCACCCATTCGGTCCGTAATTCCTGAGCCGCATCATAAGCCTCTTTGGCCGACGGGACAAACACGCACTGCAAAATACCACTGCGATCACGCAGGTCAATAAACAAAATTTTCCCGTGCGCCCGGCGCACATTGACCCATCCAGCCACTTTCACTTTTTCACCGATATGTTTGGCGGTTTCTGAAATTAAAAATCGATGCATGACAATTTAATATATTAAATTGGCACCGAGCACCACCGAGCACTCTTACATTGAGTGCTCTGGTCTGTGCTTGGTTATTCAATATTATTTTAATTTAATTTTTATAAATTTTCTTTTGCCAAATTGTACCACCATTTCATCTTTTATTTCCACTTCTTTTTTCCAATCGGTAATTTTTTCTTTATTAATATGCACTCCCCCGCCTTCAATTACGCGCTTAGCGTCATTTTTTGACTCTGTTAATTTTGCATCAAACAATAAATCTAATATCGGGTATATGATTTTATTAGTTTCAAAAACTGGAATATCAGTTGGTATTTCTTTATCGCGAAATATAACATTAAATTCTTCTTCTGCCTTATTTGCTTCT
>Ga0155669_105_pt1 | contig 26594 bp, 27 predicted proteins | sample RifCSPlowO2_01_FD_107326 | JGI IMG/M metagenome (GOLD analysis project Ga0155669, IMG submission 107326) | Candidatus Staskawiczbacteria bacterium RIFCSPLOWO2_01_FULL_38_12b | reverse complement strand
TGCAGTAATGGTGTTACAGTAAACGCTAATAGTCAAATCACTCTTACTGGCGGTCAAGTAACTACCTGTACGATTACTAATACTTTTATCACTAGTGGTATTTTTAATATCAACGTATACAAAGTAGGTACGGGGACGGTAAAAAGCGGTATTGGGGATATTGATTGTGGCTTTACTTGCACTACAACCCGTACAAGCGGAACTGGTATAGTCCTTACTGCGACACCAGGTGCCGGATCAGATTTTACCGGCTGGAGCGGAATAGGTATAAATTGCCCTGGCACAGGAAGCTGCACAATATCTAATATAACATCTGATAAGAATGTGACGGCTACGTTTACCCTAAAACCGGCCCGTTTAATCGTTAAAAAAGTGGTGGTAAATACTGGGGGCGGCACTGCCATTGCCGGAAGCTTTACTCCTTATACCGTACAGAGACTGGCAGATCAAACAATACAACAAATAACATTAACGCCATTATCATTTACCACCGCCCAATCCAGCCCTATAGCTTTGCCCGCTGGCCAGTACGCAATTGGTGAGGATGAAGACCCTAATTACCAAGTTACCTGGAGTAGTAATTGCTTTAATGGCATTGTTTTTCTAAATTCCGACATGACTGAAACTTGTACTATTACTAACACCTATTTGCCGTTACCCGGATTTTTGACCGTTAAAAAAATAGTTAACAATAATGGATGCGTTGGCCCTAATTGCTTGGATGAATTTGATTTTATCTTAGTAGTCAGTGATGCAAACGGTGGTTCAGATATGTTCACTTCAGGAATACCACAACAACTCCCTCCAGGCCCCTATAACGTAGATGAACTAATCGACCCCAATTATACAGAAACTTTCCCCGGGACTGTTAATATTAACGGTGTTTCTACTACTAATAACTGCAATAGTAGTGGCGATGTTCTTGTATCTTCAGGCACTTCCAAAACTTGCTATATTGTCAATACCTACAAAATTCCCGGCAAATTGACGTTAAAAAAAGCTTGCGTGCCAGCTGCCGATACCGGTTTATTTAATTTTGAAGTTGATGGTAATATTATTCCTACGGGCACTGGTATTGGATGTGGAGAAGATACGGGCCAATTTGAGGTATCTTCCGGGGTTCCGCATATTATAAGCGAAGACATGCCTCCAGGTCTAAATCTTGCTGATTACACTACGATAATCTCTGGCACCGGGTGTCCCACAGCTTTAGGGCAATCAGTTACCGTTGCCGCAGGCGCCGCCAAAACTTGCACTATCATCAATACCCGCATCTTGCGTTCCATAAGCGGTCACGTGTGGATAGATACCAATGGAAATAAAACACAACAATCCCCTGGTGAAATAAATTATTCAGGAGCCCTTATTACGCTTTCCGGTACTCAAACCGCCACCACACTAACTGATGTAAATGGAAATTATACTTTTACTAATAGGCCAAATGGACCATATACTGTGGGAATTACCTTGCAAAATGGATATATACTAACTACTAATCCGCCAGCACCAGGCCTTGGGAACCCTATAGCCGTTATATTAAATGGAGCAAGTATCACCACAAGAAATTTTGGAATAAAGCTTACCACTTTCCCGCCCACAGCGAGCATTGCAGTTTCCCCTCCTTCAATTCCAGTTGGTAATGCTGCAGGCCTTACATGGGCAAGCACGGATGCTAACTCATGTAATGCCACAGGTGCTTGGTCTGGAAACAAGCCTGCAAGTGGAAGCCAGTCCACTGACATAATTAACACCCCAGGAATTTATACCTACACAATAGCCTGTAGTGGACCGGGGGGCACCAGCCTACCTGTTTCCGCAACATTGACGGTTGGAGGTGGCCAGCTTCCATACTATAAACCTAACAATCCCCTGGGCGCCAGCTTGGCGGCACTGGAAAAACTCCCTATTCTTTCAAATATTATTAATGCATTGAGTAAAAAAGAACCCACTACTACTGTTGTAAATAGCCCTCCCCTTACCGCACTACCAAACATCAGGTTGGCCGATACTATTGGTGGCGCCAACATTAGACTGGCCGCCGAAACAACTTTGCCGTCTTGTGGCATGCACGTCGCATCTGTAAGAATTATAAATCTTGCTAATCCAAATCAGAATGGAAGTTACGGAATTCCTGGAAACGGAATCAGTTTTTATGAAGATGGAGGTTTGGACGAAGATGGCTCACGATTAGATGGTCCGAATTTTGTAAATGTTGATAGGTATCGAATAGACGAAGAGTGGAAATATCCAAGCCCGGATGATTTACTAAAAAAGGAAGGAGTACCGCAAAATCCAGCACCAAATCCCGTAGGGCCTAGTGCATGTACCACGGGTGCAAATTACTATCCGTGTACCGGAGCCGTAGATATAAGAGGAAATTTCGCAGTGTTTCTTTATAGCGCAAATGAAGATGGCACTGATAAATTTAATAAAACCTGCCAACGTTTTGATAGTACTATAGATGACTTTTACGCTTTAAAATATTCTGGGCAAATTTTGGATAATGGTAAAAGAATATATGGAGACCTTGACCCAATAATTGATGGAATGTATATCTACCCCATAACTCCACAATAACTACCACAACCAAAAACCCGCACTGTGCGGGTTTTTGGTTGGTTGTGTGATAAAAAACTTTTTAAACTTTGAATTACGAAATGCTTTCGCGGTCTTTTCCCCAAATTTCAGAGCGAGAATTGATCTGCCTGTGCGCAACACGCAGACAGGTAGAATTTTTAGGCTTATGCAACGCATCCGCCTAAAAATTATAGCAAATTTGTAGCTGAAATTTGGGGAAAAGACCCGAAATTTGCTTTTCAAAGTGCATTTCGTAATTCAAAGTTTTAAACAACGGGGCTTACAATAATACATCTTTCAAATCCTTCCCCCTGGCTTTGGCCGATAACATCTTTTCTTTGAGCAAGCTCCATATGAATAACCCTCCTTTCGTAGCTTGGCATTGGGGGTAATATTTTTTTCTCTTTAGTTAAAGATACTTGGTCGGCCGCATCTTTGGCCATGTTTTTTAAATATTCAACTTTATTTTTTTTATAGTCATTAATATCTAATTCTACATAAAAATCATTTTTTAATTTTTTTTGCAGTATTATTCTTAGCAAACGGGATAATTCAAACAGTGTCTGGCCATTTTGGCCAATTAACATTTGAGGGTCTTCCATGGCAATATTAATAATAATAGAATCCTTGGCACCTAAAGCTTCACCAGACTCCTCTTTTTTAGGTAACAATAGTGCCACGACTACCGTAAAAGCCTTTATTGTCATGTTCTCTAATAATTCTTCGGTGGTCTTTTTAATGATTTCCAATTCTTTTTCTTCCATAGTAATTTAAGTTTTTTTTAAGATTTTTCACTAGACTTACTTTCAATTTTAATAGAGGCGACGGGTTTCTTTTTAAGGATGATATATTGCTGGACTATGGAGAATATTCCGCTTGTTATCCAGTACAATCCCAATGCTGATGGCAGTTTTAAAAGAATAATTACCGTTATAATGGGAAATAAATATACCATTTGTTTTTGCATCATCATCGTCATGTCATTGCTTTTTGGTTGGCCCTTTACTGGGCTGGGCAACAACATTTTTGTCTGAAAAAACTGTAAAACACCAGCGAGAACGGCAAATATTAAATTTGGCTTGGATAGATCTATAAATCCTAAAAATATCGCATTAATACTAACTGGATTTGGTATAAAATAATATAAATGACTAAGCTCCCCCGGTTTTAACCCTTTCCAAAAAACATTATAAAGAGCAATTAATATGGGAAGCTGTATAAAGGCTAAAAATAAGCCCGAAAAAGGGTTAATTTTTTCCTTGCGATAAAGTTCTAGTGTTTCTTTAGCTTGTTTTTCTTTGTCGTCTTTATGTTTTTTTTGAAGTTCTTGTAATTGGGGAGCAAGAGCCTGGAGAGCTTTTTGAGATTTAAGCGCCTTTACCGAAAGCGGGTAAATAATGCACCGTATGATGATGGTAAGGATAATAATGGACACGCCAAAGTCGTGTCCAGGCAGATAATCGTAAATCAAAACCAGTGAATTAAAAAGCGGAAAGTATAAAAAAAAATTGAAAAAATCTACTATAAATCCAAACACCCCAGTAGAAGAATTTTGACGATTAAATACCGCTTTAACCTTGTAAATTCTCCGATTATTATTTTACATTATCAATTTAATTATTTTTTTCACTTCTCGATATTTAATCATCAATACGAAGTCAAAATTCTCTACGGGGTGCCCTGTAGTGAAATTTGGCTTTGGGTTTCCCGCGCGAGACCCGCAAGCCTCGCGCGGGCTGCTAAATTTCTACTACCGGGGCGTTATATTAGTTTTAACTTTTTAAACATAATAATAATCACTTCTTGGATGTCTGAAAATTCTTTTTTAGTAATACTGGGTAAAGCGATAATTATCACATCCGCCGGTTTTTTTATTTCTTTTAGCACACTAAAAACTGCGTCCCTCAACCTTCTTTTTGCCTTATTTCTTATAGTTGCCTTCATGGAAACCTTTTTACTGACCACAAAACCAAAACGGCTTTCTGGTAATTGATTTTTTAACATTTTACAGAGTAAAAAATCATTTTTTACACTTTCACCCCTTTTAAAAACCTGGTCAAAATCTTTCTTTTTTGTTAGCCTATGAATTTTGGGCAACACATTTTTTAGGGTTTAGGGGTTAGGGTTTAGCGTCTAGTGAAACGAGTGTCGCCACTAACTAGAAACTAACCCCTAGACGCTAAACCCCCACAAATTACACCGATAATTTCTTCCTTCCCTTGGCCCTTCTTCTTTGAATCACCTGCTTGCCGTTTTTCGTTTGTGATCGCTTTAAAAAACCGTGGGTTCTTGCCCTTTTTTTCTTCTTTGGATTATAGGTAAAGCTCATAATTATGAAGGAGGAAGGAGTAAGAAGGTACTAGCACAAACGAGCAACTTCTTATTCCCCACACATGATTAATTATATACTTTGAATTACGAAACTCCTCGAGACTATTTGCGATAGAATTTTGGCGGTATGGGTGGAAAAATGTTTAAACGTAGCCACGCATACGTTTAACACATTTTTACGCACATACCGCTAAAATTATCCGCAAAGAGCCCGAAAATTCTTCTTCATATGGAGTTTCGTAATTCAAAGTATATAAGAATAACCGCAGTTATTTTCATATATTTGTATATTTTTTTTAATTAATATAATATGGCTAGTATAATATAAAAATGCCCTTTGGTCAAATGGGTGAGTTTTAAAGTTTTGACTTATCGTTTTGTAAAAATTTTATTGTGCGTCTACAATAAAACATCTACCACAAGTTATCCACAGGTTAATAACAGGTAGCTTCGTTTTCTTTCAATTTGACAAACGCTTGATAAATAGAAAAAATGGGATATATAGATAAAACATTCCAGAATCGGACTCCAGGAACCTGCTAATTTAACGCTCTTGGTTGCCTTTCAACAAAAAGTTTACGAGCTGTATCTACCGATACGCCTCAGAAACTTTTTGTGTCCAAGATAACCAATATCACTAAATTTTCAAGGTCTTAAGTTCGATTCTGGAATGTTTTATCTATAAACTTTATTTTAAATTATTAAAGATCGTGTAATTTATAATTATGGACAATAACGAATTATGGCAATCAGTGTTGGCACAAATGCAATTTCATATTTCTAAGGCAAATTTTGCAACATGGTTTCAAAACACTGAAATAATTTCAAAGGAAGATGAAAAAATAACCATTTCGGTTCCTAACGCATTTTCTAAGGAATGGCTAAAAAATAAATACTACAAACTCATCCTTAAAACGATCCATGAACTCAATAGCTCTATTAAAGAGTTGGAGTTTATTATTAAGCCGCAAGCCTTAAAGAAATTTACAGAAAAAGAAGTAAAAGAAACTCAAGAAAGTGAGAAAATAGAAGTGGGACAGTTAAAATTTGAGGAGTTTAAAGTTAATAAAGAAACCAATCTTAACCCCAAATACACCTTTGAAAGCTTTGTTGTGGGATCATTTAATGAACTAGCTTACGCGGCAAGCTTGTCGGTATCGGAAAATATTGGAAATACCTATAATCCATTATTTATTTATGGAGGGGTGGGTTTGGGAAAAACGCATTTAATACAAGCTATTGGCAATAAGATAAATGATAATCCTAAAAAAAAGCGGGTAAAATATATATCATCTGAAAAGTTTGTTTCCAATATTGTTTCAGGGATAAGAAACCATAATATTGATGTTTTTAAGGCAAGCTTATCCTCAATTGATGTATTAATTATTGATGATATACAATTTTTGGCGGGAAAAGATAAAACCCAGGAAGAATTTTTTCATACTTTCAATTCTTTATATGAAAAGAATAAACAAATCATTCTTTCAAGCGATAGGCCACCTAACGCCATACCAGAACTGGAAGAACGTTTGCGATCAAGGTTTGAGGGCGGAATGATCACCGATATTAGCTTGCCAGACTACGAAACACGCCTTGCTATACTTAAAACAAAGCTGCAGGAAAAAAACTTAAAACTACCAGAAGATGTGCTTGAATATATTGCATCAAATGTGAAAAAAAATATCAGAGAATTAGAGGGTGCGTTAAACAGCTTATTAATTTACTATAAAACCAATAACACAATTCCTAACTTAGAAACTACTAAACGATTATTAAAAAACTTTGTTTTTTCCCCTTTTAATGTGGCAAGCTATAAAAAAATAGTTGAAATTGTTTCTAAGTTTTATAATTTAGACGAAAAAAGCCTTTTTAACCCCACAAGACGCAAAGAAATCGTAAGACCTCGCCAAATAGCTATGTTTTTACTAAGAGAGGAATTGAAATATTCCTTCCCAGCCATTGCACGAAAATTTGGGGGCAAAGACCATACTACGGTAATTTATGCGTACAAAAAGATACTCCAAGAAAGTGAAATAAATAATAAGTTAACCGAAGAATTAAATATTATTAAACAACGAGTGTATAGTGGATAAAAATTATAAAAGTAAATATTAGGCAAAACTCATACCATACAACCATGGATTAACTGTGCAAAAGATACCCAATAACTTGGATATAATATAATATAATATACCTGTATATAATTTATACTTTTTACTACCCAGTTATTTCCACTATCTTACTAACATATTATACGTTAAAAATTTACATATAATTTAATATTAAAAATATATTAAAAACAATTAAAAACACCCACCACTATAACAATAAATAATTAAATAAAAAATTAGAAAATTACTACGCATGAAAATAGAAGTACTAAAAGAAAATTTAAAAAAAAATCTTAATCATATAGAAAGAATTGTTGGTAAAAATTTGTCATTGCCGATTTTAAATAATGTGCTAATAACTACGGATGATAATTTTTTAAGCCTTACCTCTACTGATTTAGAATTGGCAACTAAGGTGTGGATTTTAGTTAAAATTATAAAGAAAGGGAAAGTGATTGTTCCTGCAAAATTTCTTTCAATGTTTATTTCTTCTTTACCAAACGAAAAAATTATTATGGAAGCTAGGGAGCAAAATTTATACATTGAATGTGGAAGTTTTAAAACGCAAATTCAAGGATATAACCCTGAGGAGTTTCCTATTATCCCAGAATTTAAAGATAGGGAATATTTAGAAATTGATAATAAAAAACTCTATCAGGGTCTTTTTCAGGTTGTTGATATTGCTTCACAAAGCCAAAATAGGCCGGAAATTTCCGGTATTTATTTTTCTTTTTTAAAAGATCAAATGAAGATTGTGGCTACTGATAGTTTTAGGCTTGGTGAAAAAAGCATTCACTTAGAAGAGCCGGTTAAAAAAGAGCATGCTTTTATTTTGCCTCAAAAATCAGCCAGGGAAATTATGAATATATTAGAAGATAAAGAGGGTGCGGTTAAGATATTTTTTTCTTCAAATCAGATACTATTTGAATTGCCTATGAAAGAGGTGGCGCATCCGCAAATTCAAATCACTTCCCGATTAATTGAGGGGGAGTATCCTAATTATCAAGATATTATCCCCCACACATTTAAAACAAGCGTTGTTTTAAAAAGAGATGAGTTTTTAAATCAGATTAAAACCGCCTCTCTATTTTCAGGTAAAGTCAATGAAGTAAAAGTTTCAATTAGTAAAGAAAAACAGGAATTGGAAATTTTTTCTGCAAGCCACGACGTTGGTGAAAATACATCACGTTTTGCCGCAAAAGTGGAGGGAGATTCAATAGGAGTTTCCTTTAATTATAAATTTTTAATGGATGGGCTTTTACATATTAAAAGTTCCGAGATAGTTTTTGATATAAGTAAAGAGGAGGGGCCATGTATTTTAAGGCCAGTGGGTGATTCTAGTTATTTATATGTGGTGATGCCTATTAAATCTATGTAATCCTAATTCAAGGTAAACCCAATAAAAAACCCACCCAGTTTAAAGGGCGGGTTTTTTATTGGGTTTAGTATTGGCCTTGGGTTTAGTATTGGCCGCTTAAATAATTTTTAACCCCCTCTTCCCAAAAAAAGTATAAAGGATCATTGCTGGGGTTTTGCGGCGGCGGTCCCAGGGGATTGCTTTTATCAATATAATGCAGAATGCTATGGGGTGGGTCTGTTTGGGGGAATTCTCCCAGTAAGACGGGATTTATATTTTGGACAACATTGGGTTTGGTAAAATTTTCTACTGGGTGCGAAGTGAGCAGTTTTTCCATAATTTTTCTCCAAATCGGCGCCGCAAGACCTATGCCTGTTTTTTTATTTGTGGAAGAATCGTCGTTATTGCCAACCCAAACACCCACAGTTGCAAATGGGGTATATCCTATGGTCCACGCATCGTTATAATATTGCGTGGTACCTGTTTTAGCCGCCACCTGGAAACTATTAAAATACAAAGCGTTATTTGATCCAAATATTGGAGCTCGCGCATCATTATCTGACAAGATGTCGTTAATCTGTCTTGCTACTTGGGTATCTAATACTTTAGTAGGCTGTTTATGGTTTTGTTCAATAATGTTTCCCTTACTGTCTTCTATTTTTAAAATACTCACGGGAGGCGTTTTAAGTCCTTCGGTTGCAAAAATTCCATAAGCAGATGTTATTTCTAGCAAGGTTACTTCCCCTCCACCCAACACCAAGGATAATCCATAGCGCTCAGGTTCATTAAGTGTGGTGATCCCCATATCTTTTGCGGTTTGCAGGCTTTCTTGCATCCCAGTCAAATATAGGAGCTCTACCGATGGTATGTTTAATGATTGAGCTAAGGCAGATCGCAGTGATACAATCCCACGGTAACTGCCGTCATAATCAACAGGGTGGTAGCAATTTAATCCATATCGATCTTTTTCTTGGTTGCCATCAGGATTGCAATTTTTATTAAATTCTGTTTTAACATCCCACACCTTGGTATTGGGAGTGTACCCCTTTTTAAAAGCAGATGCATACACAAAGGGCTTAAACGAGGATCCTGGTTGGCGTTTCCCCATAATGGCGACATCAAATTTAGGGTCAAATAAACAACTCCCATTTGGTTTTTCATCGCACCCCGCAGGATAAGATTTTCCAAAATAATCCTTTGATCCTATAAGCGACAGTATTTGTCCTGTGTCCGGGTCAATAACCACCATTGCCGTATTATTGGCATCAAATTGGACATTTGTTTTGTCTGCGCTTTTAACTACTTGTTGGGCGTAGTCTTGCAGATCCCAGTCTAGTGTGGTGTACACTTTTAATCCTTTTTCTTTTAAAAATTCCTCTCCATATTTATTTTCCAAATATTGCTTAACATACATTACAAAGTGAGGCGCCTTTATTGATGTTACATCTTCTGAAAATATTAATTTTTCCTGTTTTGCTTCCACCATCTGCTCGTCAGTTATGTAGTTGGTTTCCTTCATGCGCTCTAATACATAGTCTTTCTTTTGTAATAGCAGTTTTTTATTGGGCCCGTAGGGTGAATAGTAGCTGGGAGCCTTAATTAAGGCCGTTAAAACCGCCGATTGCGCCAGCGTCAAATCAGATGCCGACGTGTCAAAATATGTTTGTGCGGCCGCTTCAATTCCGTAGGCATTTTGACCGAAGGGAATTTGGTTTAAATACCAGTCAAAAATTTGATCTTTAGGGTATCTTTTTTCCAATTCTATGCTTAATACGATTTCCCTTACCTTTCTTGCCAATGTTTTCTGGTTGGTCAAGTATACCGACCGTATAAGTTGCTGGGTGATGGTTGAGGCGCCTTGGCTTGGTGATTGCAATTTTAAATCAATTAATATTGACCTTACAATTGATTCAAAGTCTATGCCGCTGTGCTGGTAGAATCTGGCATCTTCCGATGCTAATATGGAGTGTTTTAAATTATCTGAAATTTTATCAAAAGGCACAATTTCTCTTTTTTCCTCTCCATAAATATCATATAACAACACTTTGCCGGTCCGGTCATAAATTTTAGTTGACTGTATAAAAGGGCTTTCAGTAAATTTTTCCGGCCTCGGCAGGTCATAGGTATAGTAAAAAAATAACGATATGGAAAAAATGCAAAAACCCAGCAATAAAAAGATTGCATACTTACCAAGGCGGGTTGCTATTTTGACCCACGGTTTATTCTTAAAACTTTTAATATGACTGAGGTATTTTTTAAACATTAAACATTGATACGTTATCTATTATACGTTAAAGCACTCATTTTACATAATTTTCATAAAAAAACAACCCAGTTTTAACATCGGGTTGTTTTTATTGGTAATACGAATACTATTCTTCGTCATCCACTACTATTCCTATCTCGTCATCATCGTCAGTTTCTTCATCTGGTTTTTTTTCCTCGTCTTCGTCTTTTTCTTCATCATCATCGTCAATAATAACATCATCATCAGAATCATCGGCCTGGTTTATGATGTTTAAAAAATCATCCTCCATTTTTATAAATGAAATGCGATTCTAATATACTAATTCATACTAATAATACTAATGAAGCCGTCCGCACGTTTCATATTAGTGTTATTGGTATGCATTTGCATATTGGCATCGCACTACTTAATTTTCTATTTACTTTTCCTATTATATTTTTTCACAAACTATTGTCAATAGTAAACTATCCACATGGTACTTTTTATGTCTATATTAGCGTGGTTATACTTTTAAAAAGGCGCAAAGCGCCACGCCTAAGGCATCCGAGGCATCGTCTTTTTTCCGGTCTTTTTCTTTAATATCAAAACTACTTAAATCAAGGAGCTGTTTTGTCATTTCCTGTACTTGTTTTTTCTCTGCCCTGCCATAACCTGCCACCGTCATTTTCACCTGCAGTGGGGTAAATTCTAATAGAGGAACTTTATATTTGGCGGCGGCCAATAAAATAACCCCCCTTGCCTGACTTACTGGCATAGCCGTTTTTAAGTTTTTAAAGAAAAAAAGAGCTTCCACAGACATTATATCAGGCTGGTGTTTTTTAATAAGTTTTAGCACCTCGTTATGGATTATTTCCAGCCGCTCGCCCACAGAAGAAGAGGGGTGGGTGATGATGCACCCAAAATCAATAACCTTAGGTTTTTCATTTCGGTCTTGCCTTTTGTCTTTATGTATTTTTGTGGATATAATACCATATCCTACCAGGGCCACACCTGGATCTATGCCAATAATAATCATATATTTTTTAAAGCAAGGGTATTAGACCTGTTGCGAAATAAGAATCTACTGTTCCGATTTTATCGAGAATCCTCGTATAAATTTAATAAAATTAAATTTATCGGGACAAATTCCATATTTTTGCCAAAAATTTGCAATAATTTTTCAATTTAGCGAAGCTAAATCTTAAAATTCTATCAAACTTTTGGCTAAAAATCTGAAATTTTCGTTGCGATTCTTATTTCGCAACAGGTCTATTTCTTAAAAATTTCTTTAGTTTGCTTTTTTTGGTATTTTTTAAACCAAAAACTTTATGAAAATCCTTGTGACAATTTTTACACAAGGTGATTCCATTATTAATAGATGTTCTTAAATTAGAAAAATCAGCGAAATTATGTATGTGATGAGAGTGTATTTTACCGCCTCTTATTTTGCATTTTTGGCAAGTCCAATTATCGCGACTAAAGACTACTTTTCGCCAAATAATATAATCTAAACTTTTTCTAATTTTTTCATTTTCTGGAGTCACTCCACCTTTCCATAGCCCATGATTTTTCCCCCTCTGATTAAGGTGTGGTAGCCCTATTTTAGCATCACTTATTTTCTTTCTAATCGCCGATCGTTTAGCTGGATTCTTATTGCCAATAAATTGCCCTTTTTTAAATTCAGTTTTAGTTGAGCGGTGTATCCCTTTAAATTTTTGGCTTAAGTAATTCTTTTGTTCTTCTGTCATTTTTATTCCCTTATTCCAAGCTTTTTTACCTTTAAGTGATTTACTTAACTTTCTTTTTGAATTTAAAGACATTGGAATTCCTTTATTGTGCGGAGATAATCCTTTTTTAAACCAACTTTTACTAACTTTTTTCCTCCATTCTTTTGAATATCTTATAGTTTTTTTCATAAGAAACTGTTTAATAAGCCTCTTTTGATGATAAAGTTTTTTTTCCTGAGCGAAAATTTGATAGCGTAAGGAGGTTTGCCCGTGTGGCAAGCCGACGAATGATAGCAAATTTGCAGCCGGGAAAAATAACTTTAGCGCAAATATGGGGTTACTAAACAGTTTCTTAGACAGGAAATTAAAAATTATTTTAAATTAGAATAAATATCCTGGATCGCATCGTTTTCATCTAGCGCTTCAAAAAGTTTTTGGATTTTTTCTTTATTTTTTTCTTCCAAAAGTATTTCCTCTTTGGCAACCCAGTTTAAAGAAGCTGATTCTATTTTGATTTGCTTTTGTTCCAGATTTTTTTTGACCGTTTCTAAATTTTCCGGTTTTGTATAAATTTCCAAATTATCTCCGTTCCAAGTAAAATCTTCGGCTCCCGCTTCAATAATGGACAATTCCAGATCTTCTTTTAATTTACCCCCGCTGTTTGCCAAAATAAACCCCCTCCTTTCAAACATCCAGCGCACCGCTCCTTCGCCGGCCATTTTCCCGCCATATTGGCTTAAAATGCCTTTTATCTCTCCCAGAGTCCGGTTTTTGTTATCAGTAATCCCGTCAATAATAATGGCAACGCCTCCGGCGCCCAAACCCTCAAAAGAAACTTCTTCCAGGTTTTCACTAGCCAATTCGCCGGTACCCTTTTTAATAGCCCGTTCAATGTTTTCTTTGGGCATATTAAACTCCTTAGCCTTTTCTATGGCGGCTTTTAACTGAATGTTACTAGTAACGTCGGCCCCTTTTTCTTTTACGGCAATAGTGATAACTCGTGCCATCTTTGAAAAAATCTTGCCCTTTTTGGCGTCGTTAGCGTTTTTAGTGGCCGCAACGGTTTTAAAATGACTGTGACCGCTCATGTTTTTTTAATAGTTTAAACTTTATTAATAAAATTATTATGGCCGAAATTATAGTAATTGCCAAAGCTATCAAAAATAACAGCCAGGGATTTGTTTGGTTATTTTTATCAAGCTGTATTGCATCGGCTATGCTTGCGGTTGCAGAATTACCGACGGTTTTATTGTTATCAGTTTTTTTTGATTTTGGCAATGCTGTTTGCTTTTTTGCAGACTTTATAATAGTTGTCGCAGTTGTAATTATATTGGCTGCGCTCGGAGTTTGAGTGGTGCTCCAACGCCAGCCGGACACCGTTTTATTATATGATTGGTTTTTTTGCGCATTAGTAAAGTTTACTGTGTCGGTTATTTTCCCGTCGGGAGTTATCAAATTTAATCCATCTTCATCGTTATTTAAAGTAATATTTGTTTCTGGCCTTTTTAATACTAAATATGCATCAGCAGATATTGTTGTGTTTTTCGGAAAAATATAGGTTGTTGGCGTCCCTTGAATATCTTGTAGTTTCCATCCTGAAATATCAATATCGGCAGTATTACTATTATAAATTTCTATATATTCATTTGTATCGTCAGCGCCTTCAGGAGCGGGCAAGATTTCATGTATAACCACGCCTTTTGGGTATGTTATTATGGGCGGCTGTTCTGTGGTGGCCTGGGTAATGGGTTCTTCGGGCGGTGTTTGGGTTGTGGCTTGGGGTTGGGTTACTGGGACAATTTCTTGGGTTTGACCTTGGACATAAGCCAGTCCCTCGTCTTTTATTTTTTGCAACGTTTTTTCTCCAATACCTTTTACTTTTAATAAATCGTCAACCGACGAAAACGGCCTGGCGTCTATTATCCTTTGCGCTATCGCCGGGCCAATTCCCGTTATTTGCTCTAATTGTTGGAGTGTTGCCGTATTTATTTCAACTTTGTCGGTCGCCAAAACCATAAATGGGCATATTAGTACAATTAACAATAAGACAAAAACTTTTTTCATTACAAATTCAGTGGTAATTGTTTTGATTTATCGTCTATACTTTTATTTACTTCTTTTTGAGAATTAATTAACCACTTTAATGGAATATAATCAGCGGTTAATCCATAATACGGCGTTCTATTTTCTATGTTTTTTTCTTCAATTATATTATGCTCTTTTAATGGTTTGAAATAATACCAAGAAACATTTGATTTAGTCTTATTGAATATTTTAACAATTTCTTTTTGGCTGATAAACTTTTCGGCACTTGCTAAATATCTAAGTATTTCCTTTTGTTCATCTGTTAATTTTATAATATTTTCAATTTTTTCCCAACGCTCTTTTCCTAATAATAACATTGCTTCATTTACCGATAATGGTTTGGCAAGTTTTTCAGAATATTGACCTAAGATATCAACAATACTTGCCATAATTGATCTTATATCACCGTTATAAAGGTCGTATATTTTATATATCACTTCATCTTCTACAGGTTTTATATAAGAAGCAACGTCATTAGATTTTAGTAATTGCATTCGTTCTTCAAATGCTTTTACTATTTCGTTTTTACTTAAAGGATTTATCACTAGAGGTGTCTGATAAAAAATACTTTTTACTCTTTGATGAACACTGATAATATCTTTAAATAAATTTTTTGGGCCTAAAAATAAAAAATATACATCGGGTGTTTGCAGAATATCTCTAATTTCTTGAAAAAAATCAATTGACATTTTTTTACCCTTTTCACTTGATAAAATAATGTCAAAATTATTAACATGGACTATCAGTCCGGAATATGTCCGTCCTTTAATTTTATTATTTTTAATGAAATTAACTAAATCTATAAAATGCTCTTCAAGCAGGGTTGCAGATAATTGTATTGGAGTAGTAGTTGTTTCCTCTTTGCCAAAATCCAACCCGAAGCCAAAAGCAGAGCCACCACCAGAAAGCGCAATAGTTTGACTAATATCGACAATTTGAGATAACTTTTTTAATAATTCATTTTTTAGTAAATCGGGGTCCAGTAATCTTATTTCTCGTAATACCGAACCGATTATTTCTATCAGAAAAGTTTTTTTATTAAGAAGATCATTGTTAGCTTCAATTTCTCGCCTAAAGGAGAACAGTAGTTTTTCTTTTGTGTATTTCCAAATAAATTTATGAAAATTAGCTAGGCTGGTTTTTCCCACTCCTATATCTCCGCAAACAGTTAAACAAATTCTATTATTTGATTCAAAAAGACTATCAAGGAATTTTCTTTCAGCACTTCTTCCAATAAAGGCTTTATCTATAAGTAAATCACCGCCTTCAATAAGGGGTAATGTGTCGTAGGGATTCTTTCTTAGTCCAAATTGTTGCCAATTTATCGGATTCATATAATGTATGGTTCTAGTAAATCTATGAATTTACTAGAACCATGGCTACTAAAATTATTCACAGATTTATTATATCAAATTATTCACCTTACTATACTTAATCCCCAAATGCTCGTACGCCATTTTTGAAGCGACTCTACCTTTTGGGGTGCGTTCAATAAATCCGCATTGCATCAGATATGGCTCGTACATATCCAAAAGCGTATCTTCTTCTTCCATGGCCGCCGCCGCCAACGATTGCAAGCCCACCGGTCCTCCGTCAAACTTTTCAATGAGCGCCAGTAAAATTTTAATATCGCCAGGTTCAAGCCCCATGTGGTCAACTTCCAAAGACCCTAATGCGTGTTCGGTAATTTCGCGGGTTACCACGCCTTGATTTTTTACTTGCGCAAAATCCCGCACCCGTTTTAAAAGCCGGTTTGCTACGCGTGGAGTAAAGCGTGATCGTTTGGCAATAATGTTGATTGCTTCAGGATGGATGTGTACCTTTAAAAGCCGAGCTGACCGTTCAATGATTTTTTCAATATCTTCTGGCTTGTAAAAATTAAGCTGGAATGTACCGCCAAAGCGATTTCGTAGTGGAGCTGACAATAATCCGGGCCGGGTGGTGGCTCCGATAATGGTAAAATGGGGTAATTGCAATTCCATGGTGCGAGCCATAGGGCCTTTTCCTAAAATCAAATTCAGTTTATAGTCTTCCATGGCCGGATAAATATACTCTTCAATGGTTTTGTGCATCCGGTGTATTTCATCTAAAAAAAGCACGTCGCCTTCTTGCAGGTTAGTTAAAATGGCGGCCAAGTCGCCTGCCCTTTCAATAGCTGGGCCGGATGTCATCCGTATTTTTTTACCCATTTCCAGGGCCACTAGGTGAGCCAGGGTGGTTTTTCCTAATCCCGAATTGCCATAAAACAGTAAATGGTCAGGCGATTGATTCCTTTGTTTAGCCGCCGTGATAATAATTTTTAAATTTTCCTTGATTTTTTCCTGGCCGACATAATCAGCCCAGTTTTTTGGCCTTAAAGAAGAATCTAGGATTTCATCCTCTTTATCTAGTTTTTTCTCTGCCTGCCCGGTAGGCAGGTCTAATATGCTTGACATATATATTGCAAGGTGATATAATTAGATTATTGTATAATTTTTAACTGTGAATTACGAAATGCTTCGAGGTATTTTTTTTAAATTTGAGAGTAGAAATTTGATAGAATTTTTTATCGTAGCCTACGGCTACGGGAAAAAATTATAGCAAATTTATAGCTCAAATTTGGAAAAAAGACCCGAAAAGTTTTCTCTAACGAGCATTTCGTAATTCACAGTTTTAGCCTAGTTTTGTAATAATCGTACCATAATCAGAGAAACCAAAACAGCTCTGGAGTTGGAGGTTTTATATGGGCATGTCTTAGAATGGATAATCTTGCTCCGGCTCGATTATTCCCTAAACAAGCTTTTACTGGTGTCCCAGACACCATGACGCCTCCAACTCCAGAGCTGTTTTTTTTGCCAGTTTTTTTTCTAAGAAAGGCTGGTTTTTATTTACTCGTCCCGTTCAACCACCCTGGAAAGCTCTTTAAAAGTGGTGATTCCCGACACAATTTCAATCAGTCCCGATTGATAAATAGTTGTCATGCCTTTTTTAATGGCCAGCTCTTTAATTTCAGAAACCGGCGGATTTTTTAAAATAACCCTTTCCATTTCCGGGTCAACCAAAAATACTTCATATAAGCCCTTCCTTCCTTTATAGCCGGTATGGTTGCAATACTCGCACCCTTGCTCATTTTCTTTTACAATTTTTATGGTATCAAAATCCCTTGGAATAACTACCGTCTTTGATAAATTTTTTAAGCCTTTTTTAATTTCCGATAATTCATCTGCCGACGGCGCCACTAAACTGGAGCATTTTTTACATACCCTTCTGACCAGTCTTTGTCCGATGGCCATTTTAAGGGCGGGGGCTATGGAGTAGGGCTCTATTCCCAAATCAATTAATCTTGGGATAGTGCCGGGAGCGTCATTGGTGTGCAGGGTGGAAAGTACCAGATGGCCGGTAAGGGATGCTTGTAGGGAGATTTTAGCGGTTTCCAAATCCCTGATTTCTCCAACCAAAATTACGTCGGGATTTTGCCGAACAATAGAACGGAGTCCGTCCGAAAAATCATATCCTTTTTCGGTAACCATTTCACCGATTGTCGAGTTAAAATGCGAAGCGCCGGGTGAAACCTGGGTTTGCGACACCCCTTTTAAATGGTATTCAATAGGGTCTTCAATGGTTACTATTTTAATTTCCGGTTTTTGAATTTCCATCAAAAAGGCGTACAGGGTGGTGGTTTTCCCGGAACTGGTGGGGCCGGTAACAATAATAATACCGTTAGGCTTTTTAATTTCTTTTAAGAAAATATCATACAAATCTTTCCTGATATCCAATGATTTTAAGCTTAAGTTATTAGGATTTAAAATCCTCATTACAATAGACTCGCCATATTCGGCCGGGAGGCTGGAAGTCCTTATCTCAATTAACATGGTGCCTACTACGATGCTAAACCGGCCGTCTTGGGGTTTGTCGGTAACATTTAATTTAAGTTTTGATAACAGCTTGAGCCTTGAAATAAGGTGATGGTAAGTGGTTTGGTCAAAAAAAACGGTATCTTGTAAAATACCGTCAATCCTTATTCTTAATCTCACGTCTTCATTTTGCGGCTCAATATGAATATCGGAAGCCTCAAGGTGAATGGCGCCAAATAAAATAATATCCAAAAGGTTGGTGGTGTTTTCGGTCGCATAGCCGGTGATTTTTTTTCCAAAATCTGAAATATTTTTTACAGATTTCTCAATATCACCGATTATTTCCGGTGTAATAGTTACCGACCCTAGTAATTTTTTCTTTAGCTCTTCCATAATTGCAAAGAAACATAGTTACTGTGAATTACCAAATTGGCATTTGGTAATTCACCGTAGTTATTATTTTTTTGATCGAACGGCTAAGGGCTATATTAGTTATGCACCAATGGTATTTGTTGCAGGTTCTAATAAAGGGATTATGTTGTCTTCAACAATACTGGGGCTTTGATTTTTTTTAAGGTATAATTTTTCAATGATTCCCTGGCGGTTAGCTCCGCTTTTCATCAACTTGGCGCACAGTTCAAATATCTCGGGGCTCATATCGGAATCCTGGAAATTATTATAGTATGTAATAAGACCGGCAAGAAGGCAGTCGGCCTGATTTTTCTTAATAACGGCGCTTGCGCTAATAGGAGTGATAATATCTAAGAGTATTTCAGATAAAGAGCGATTTTCCACAATATTAACACTGCCAAATTTTTTATTTTCTATTGCCACAGTTTTATTTTGGGCAAAGGCCGGCCGGCTGCTGTCAATGTTTAAAATAGGGGAATCTAAGATAAAGCCGAAAGAATCCAGTTTGTCCGATAATTGTTTTTGGAAATCCTGTATTCCAAGAGTGATTACCAAATCCGGTTTTGCGTCGGCAAAGTAAAAAGAAATATTGTCTTTTTTAATGCTTCCCTTTTCAATGGTCAAATGTATTTTTAAATTGTCTTCATTTTTTTCGTAATATACCTGGGAAACATCAGCCACGCTTTTTGGGATTGATAGCACGAAGTTTTTTGGTGTGGAAATATAATCTAAAGAAGGCACTAAAAAATTAAATGTTTTTGGAAAATCACCAATGAGCAAGTTTACATTTTTGCCTAATTCTTTTAGAGTATAAAAAAGAGCCAATGCACCAGGGATGCTTTCGCTTTCATAATTATCTGACGGAATAACGCAAATATTTTTAGCTTCGCTGATTAGTTTTTTTATTTCTTGTAGTGATTCCATATAATTAGCGATCCGAATAATCCGAATCTGCATCCGAATAATCCAAATACGTATTCGGAACATTCGGATGTTTATTCGTAAATTGGGATCACGCTGTTTAATTTCAAACTAATTCATTTAATAAAATAAATCAAGTGGAGAAGATAATAACTCATAATTTTAAACAAACACAAAAAATCGGTCAAAATTTTGCGCACGAAATTTTGACCGCAAAACCCGGTCAGTCTACGGTAATTTTAGCATTGCAGGGTGACTTGGGGGCGGGCAAAACCACTTTTTTGCAGGGGTTTGCCAAGGGCTTGGGAATTAAAGAAGTGGTTAATAGCCCAACCTTTGTAATTATGAAAAGATTTAAAATTACACCCCGGTCGTCATTGCGAGCAAAGCGAAGCAATCTAATGTTTAAAAACTTCTACCATTTTGATTTATACCGTTTAAATAATCCGCAAGAAATATTAGATTTGGGATTTGGAGAAATTATTAAAAATCCGGAAAATATTGTGGCCATCGAATGGCCGGAAAAAATCAAAGAAATTTTACCGAAAGATGCAATTTTAATTACATTTGATCATTTAGAACCCATCTCCGCCAAAGGCGATGGCGAGGCAAAGGAAAATAAAAGGGAAATAAAAATTGATACATTTTAACTATTTTGTTAGTATGAAAATTGTGTTGTTCTTTTAACTTCTTTTAGGAGAAGGTTATGGATCTTGAATCAATTAAAAAAGGCATAGAGGAGAATCATCGGAGGGAGATGGCGGGCGAAGACACTTCTTTTGACCAAGCACTATTGTGCTGTGGTTTTGGAGAGCGTTGTAGTGTTTGCAAAAGAGTTTTTCGTTTTAGCCTGGGGGAAATTAAGAAGATAGATAATATGTATTATTGCCTTGATCACGCCCCTAAATAAATTTCTGCGCCGCATGGTTTGCCCAGCGGCTTTTTTTTGTTTTTAAAAATGTTAATATTACAACATGGAAAACACAAAACGATTGCTTATCATAGATTCCAGTTCGCTGTTGTATCGCGCCTTTCATGCTCTGCCTCCGCTGACTAATAAGCAAGGCCAGCCAACCGGTGCGGTGTACGGATTTTTATTAATTTTATTTCGCGCCATCAAAGACATAAAAGCCAATTATGTGGTAGCTTGTTTTGATACGCCCAAGCCCACCTTTCGCCATCAGCAATTTGACGAATATAAAGCGCACCGGCCGGAAACTCCAAGTGGGATTATTGCCCAATTTCCGGTTATTAAAGAGGTGTTAAAAAGTTTTAATATTCCTTTATTTGCAAAGGAAGGCTTTGAAGCGGACGATTTGATTGCCACCATCGCCAAAAAGCACGAAGGCAAATGCCAGGTGTATATCGTAAGCGGCGATTTGGACAACCTGCAATTAATTGATGAAAATATAAAAGTGTACACGCCCGGCAAAAGCATTAAAGAAACTATTTTGTATGATCGAGAAAAAGTAATTGAACGATTCGGGGTAACCCCGGATCAAATGAATGATTTTAAGGCGTTGACTGGCGACAACTCCGACAATATTCCCGGGGTGCCGGGAATCGGCAAAACCACGGCAGCTGATTTAATAGGGCGCTTTGGAACCATAAAAAATTTATACGATGAGCTTTCCACTGATACCGCTATTTTAAAACCAAAAGTAAAAGAAGCGCTTAAGCAAAATAAAGAAAAGGCATTTTTGTCATTTCAGTTAGTCCAAACAAAAAAAGATGTGGATATTGATTTTAATTTGGAGGATTGCAAATTTGGTGATTTTGATCGCCAAAACGTAGAAATCATTTTCAAAGAATTGGGATTTTTCACCTTAATTGACCGATTGTCTACCATTGTTTTTTGATTTAGTGTAAAATAAGTAGTAGACCTGTTGCGTATTAAGAATTTACTGCAAATTGAACCTTTCGGCTGGAAATTTGCTATAATGTTTGGGCGGGCCCGCAGGGCAAGCCTAAACATTCTATCAAATTTCCAGCTTCGAAATTTTCAACTTTCGTCACAATCCTTAATACGCAACAGGTCTAGTCAACGAATAAACGAATTTGTTGCGAATTTACGAATCCGAAAATTCGAAACCAGCTCGCACATTCGCTAATTATAACTATGTCAACACTTTCTTTTAAAATAGCATATCCCATTGTTATCGCAGGTTTTTTTGTTATTGTTTCGGTTATTGCCCTAAATTACAATAGTTTAAACGCCAGCTTTTATATTATCCTTTCATTTCTTACGGTATACTTATTTTTATTTGGTTTTGCCACGGGTCAGAATTTTGCGGCGCCGGTAAAAAGGTTATTAAAAAAAGCGGACGACTTAAGTAGAGGTGACTTAAAAAGCAGGTTTTATTCAGAAAGCAAAGATGAAATAGGGCAATTATCTAGTGTGTTTAACCGGATAGCTGATCGGCTTGAAGAAAGTAATACTGAAAATGAAAAAATAGAAAAATCAGTAGGCATTAAAGTAGAAGCAGAAACCCAATCACTTAAGGACATAATAAATGCATTGGAACAGAAAGTGCAAAACAGAACTCTGGAGGTTCAAAAAATGGTAAGGGATCTGGAAAAATTCAAAGAATATTCAGGTGAAAAAGAGGCGGATTCGATTGTATTAAAAAATCAAATATTAGAATTAAAAGAAAAACTAGAAAAGCACGGTGATAAAAAAACAAAAATTAAAAATGAAGGTGAGGAATCGGGGAAAACAGAAAAACCAGAAAAAATAGAAAACGAAAAAACAGACGAAAAAAGCTAACTTTGAATTATGAAAGTATTTCGTAATTCAAAGTTAAGTATCTATGCCCGAATTACCAGAAGTAGAAACAACGGTTAAAGGTTTGCAATCAAAGGTCCTTACAAGGACCTTTGTTGATGTGTGGTCGGATTGGAAAAAAGTAGCTAAAAAACCCAAGGACTTTAAACTATTTAAAAAACAACTGAAAGGAAAAAAAATAATAAAAGTATGGCGGCGGGCAAAAAATGTTATTTTTGATCTGTCGGACGGTTATTCTCTTTTAATACACATGAAAATGACCGGCCACTTGATGGTGGGGGTATGGAAATTAGAACATGCTATTTGGAATCCGGAAAAGCCCGGTCCGTTGGCAGAAAAAATCAATACGTTTATCCATTTACTTTTTACCTTAGATAACGGTAAAATGATTGCCTTGTCTGATATGAGAAAATTCGCCAAAACTGAATTGTGGAAAACCGATGAATTGTTAAATTCGCCGGAATTTAAGAATTTGGGGCCCGAACCCATGGATCGCTCTTTTACTTTGGTGGAATTTAAAAAAGCTTTAAAGGGTAGGCGAGGAAAGGTAAAGCAAGTGATTATGATTCCGGAGGTGATTGCCGGCATCGGGAATATTTATTCAAGCGAAGCACTTTGGTGGGCAAAAATACATCCGCAAAAAGATGTTTCAAAATTAAGCGATAAAGAATTAAAGCGCCTTTATGATGCCATTAAAAAAGTGTTGGCGGCCGGCATAAAACTAGGAGGTGAAAGTTTTGCCGATTACCGGAATATTGATGGTAAAAAAGGCGATTTTGACGATGAAAGAAAGGTATATAAAAGGGAAAAAGAAAAGTGCCCTCGTTGCAAAACGCCCATTGTGCGATTAAAATTTGGCGGCAGAAGCGCATTTTTCTGCCCGGCTTGTCAGCAGTTATAAATTTAAACTTAGCATATGATTATTTTTTTATACGGCCAAGATTCTTACCGGGCACAAGAAAAGCTTAGTGAAATAATTGCCCATTACAAAGAGGTCCGCAAAAGCGGGCTGAATTTGATTGATGTTGATGCCGGTAAAACGGATTTTTCACAAGTGTACGATGTTTTGAAGATTTCTTCCATGTTTGCCGAAACAAAATTGGTTACCTTAAAAAATGTATTTTCCGGTAAAAGTTTCCAGGAAGATTTTTTAAAAGAACTAAAACTTCTCCAATCATTAAAAGATGTAATAGTTGTTTTTGAAAATGATGTGGTTGATCAGCGGTTAAAACTATTCAAGCTACTATTAAAAGAATGTAAGAGCCAGGAGTTTGCATTACTGGATAGCAAGAATTTAAAAATTTGGGCCCAAAAAGAATTCGAAAAGTTAAAGGCAAAAATTAATAATGACGCTTTGGATGCATTACTAAGTTGCACTAGGAATGATTTGTGGCGTCTTTTTAATGAAATAAAAAAATTGGTGGATTTTAAAGATGGCCAAGTGGTAAGAAAAGAAGATGTGCAGATGTTAGTAAAGCCAAATATTGAAACAGATATTTTTAAAACCATTGACGCCTTGGCTCAAAAAGATAAAAAGCAGGCACTAGGCCTTTTACACAACCACCTTGAGAATGGCGACAACTCTCTGTATTTGCTTTCTATGATTGCTTTCCAGTTTAGGAACTTGCTGATGGTAAAAGAGCTTTCGGAAAAAGGCTTGATGTATGCATCTATTGTAAAAAAAAGCGGACTGCATCCGTTTGTGGTTAAAAAATCATATTTTTTATGCCGGCAATTCAGTTTTGAAGAATTAAAAAATATATATCGTAGTATTTTTAAGATTGATAGTGATATTAAAATTGGCAAGATAGATGCCGAAACGGCGTTAGACCTATTTGTTTCAAAAATATAAAGCGACACCAATCTACTAATGACATCCGAATCTACTAATAAAACTAAACTACTGCATCCCGAGCTCTCTTATAAAATTTCTGGAGTTTTATTTAAAGTTCACAATAAGCTTGATAGGTTTTGTAGAGAAATTCAATACGGTGATTTGTTGGAAATAGAATTAAAAAATGCCGGCATAGATTTTGAAAGAGAAAAAGTGTTGCCCATTAAAGATATTAATGAGAAAGATGTGAGCAATAAAGTGGATTTTTTAATTGAAAATAAAATCTTGCTTGATATAAAGGCTAAAAAGTTTCTTACCAAAGAAGATTATTTTCAAATGCAAAGATATTTAAAGTTTTCAAAATTAGAACTTGGCCTCATTGTAAATTTTCGTAGCACTTATTTGAAACCAAAAAGAGTTATTAATATGAATTAATAACTCTTTTTAATTAGTAGATTAGTGTGTAATTTGTAGATTAGAGTCGCCCTATAGCTTTAGCTATACGAGATTTTCTTCTTGAAGCGTTATTTTTTTTAATGATTCCCACCTTGGCTGCTTTATCTAAGGCTTGATATACTTTTGGTAAAAGTTCTTTTGCTTCTTTGTGCTTTTTTTCTAACACAAAAGTTTTAGCCTCTTTTACGAGTTTTTTTATTTTATTAATATAGACAAGGTTTAACACCCGATGTTTTTTATTTTGTCTGATGGCCTTTTTGGCCGATTTGGTAATTGCCACCCCAGTAGAAGAATTTTGACGCCCCGGTAGTAGAAATTTTTGCGAAAATTTCACTACAGGGCAGAATTAAATTCTTTATGATTAAATATATATTTATATTGAAAACTCCGTAGATAAAATTAAACTACAAAAGTCAAAATTCTCTACGGGGTAGCCCTGTAGTGAGCTTTGCTCTACTACCGGGGCATACTCAAAACAATAGCAAATAATAAGTAATTTTGCAAGGGGTTCCTACGCATAATGTTCCTACGCATAATTGATTTTACAATTAGTCAGTGTTACAATTATGTAATAAGTTAAATTACTTTGAATTACGAAACTCTTTCGAAGTATTTTTCGCAAATCTGGCGGATGGAAATTTGATAGAATTTCCAGGCTTGCCCTATGGGCCCGCCTGAAAGTTATAGCGAATTTCCAGCCCAAATTTGCGAAAAAGACTCGAAACGACCTTTTTTGGGTGAGTTTCGTAATTCAAAGTAAATTAATACAAATATGCCGTCTTCCTATCATTTAAAAAAGAATCCAAAGAAAGTTAGCGGTTTTACAGGAAAGGAAGCTAATACCAATAAACAAAAAGCGATTCAAAAAAAGACCAGAAAAGTTACCCGGAAAAATTCAAATCCGGATGTAAAAGCAAGGATTAGGGCAATAGAAACTATTTACCAAGAATATTCTAAAAAACTTGATGTTTTAGCTGGAGAGCAAGATCGGATTATCACAGATTTTTTAAATACGATAAAAAATAGGCGTTTAAAAGAGTTAAGGGAAAAAATTGGTAATTCTTAAGATAAAAGTACTTAATAGTAAGGATCAAGTAATTTTGCAACAATAAAAGAGACGCAATGTCGGGAATTTGTCCCAAAATCACGTCATTTACCAGGCGAAGAAATGCTTCTAATAGCTACCAGAGCTTCTCTCGTGTTCTGTTCAGCTTGGCGGAGGTTGCCTTTCAATTCTCTGTGATCCTCTTCCACTGCTACCACTCTTTTTTCCATTGAATGGTTGATCCTTTCGACTTCAGCTAATTTCTTGTTGGCATCCGTGCATTGATTTTCAACGTTCGCGAGTTTTCTCGTCAACTTTTTGATTTGACTTTCTGCATCTACGAGTCGTTGATTCGATACTGTAAACTGAGTCTGAAAACCTTCGAACCTTTCAATCAGTTCCGTCAGTTCTACTTCCTTTGTTATTTCTTTTTCTGATCTAGGAGTGACCTTGGCAAGTTCTTTGAACCTTGCATCGTCTTGGTAGTATTTTTTGATTTCCAAAATACCTGTTTGAGGTTTTGGTAAAATAACTTCTTCTGAGTCGTCATGCGAAGCTTCGCTCACACATCTTTTTTTGGTCTCTTGAGCGTTTTCTACTTTCTCTTTCTTTAATTTAATGTCTAGTTTTTGAATTTGCCGCCTTTGTTTAATTAAGATAAAGAAAGACAGCAAAAATCCGCAAATGAAAATAACTTCCAAGTAAGATAATCCCATGATATTGACCCTTTCTTGTTAAAGAACAGGTGAAAGTCACCGTAAGGATACATTATTTATACTACTATGTCAAATCTTGCACTTGTAACCCCTCACGCCTTCATGTACTCTAAGAAGAAATTGGTTTGATGGCGTTGTTTAAGCGACATCAGTACCGACATTAAAATGGCCAGGTTTT
>Ga0155669_124_pt3 | contig 29207 bp, 29 predicted proteins | sample RifCSPlowO2_01_FD_107326 | JGI IMG/M metagenome (GOLD analysis project Ga0155669, IMG submission 107326) | Candidatus Staskawiczbacteria bacterium RIFCSPLOWO2_01_FULL_38_12b | reverse complement strand
AACCCATATCCATTTCCTTGTCTCCTAATGTCCAAAAAGACGATGTGGCTTTGGCTTGCAAGATGCTTTTTTTACCCCTAGCATGGAAGCGAGGGGGTGGCATTAAAAAACTGGAAGAAGAATTTAAAAAATATTTAGGAGTAAAATACGCCGTCAGTTTTAATAGCGGACGATCTTCGCTTTATGCCATTTTGAAAGCTCTTAGCCTGCCAAAACAAAGCGATGTTTTACTACAAGCTTTTACCTGCAATGCGGTGGTAAACCCGATATTATGGGCGGATTTGCATCCCATTTACATTGATTGTGCCGATGATTTTAATATTGATACCAAAAAGTTAGCACTGCTTATTCGTGAGAATAAGCAGTGCGAGGTATTGATTATTCAGCATACTTTTGGATTAGCGGCAAATATGGATGAATTAATGAAAATCGCCAAAGAAAATAATTTAATAGTTATTGAAGACTGCGCACATGCTTTAGGTGCAGAATTTAACGGACAAAAAGTAGGAATTTTTGGAGATGCGGCTTTCTTCAGTTTCTCGCGAGACAAAGTGATTTCCAGCGTGTATGGCGGCATGGCAGTTACTAACAATGATGAAATTGGCAGAATCCTTCGGCAAGCTCAGGACAAGTTTGGCCAACCTCCGTTGTTTTGGGTTTTCCAGCAAATTATTCACCCTATTTTATTATATATTCTCATTTTACCGCTGTATCATTTTTTTGATTTAGGTAAAATATTTTTAGTTTTATCACAATGGCTGCATATCCTTTCAAAAGCGGTAAGCTGGCAGGAAAAACAAGGCAAGCGTCCGGATTATTTCCCCAAAGCCCTGCCCAATGCCTTGGCCGTTATGGCACTTTGCCAATTTAAAAAATTAGACGTATTTAATAACCACCGTCAGCGCCTGGCCGATTTTTACTATGAAAATTTAAAAGATACCAAATTCGGCCTACCTAAAAAACCCTTCGGCTCCGCTCAGGGCGGGGACGGTAATATTTTCTTAAGATTTGCCATAACTCATCCAAAGGCACATGAAATTTTGTATGATGCCTGGTACAAAGAAAATATTTTACTAGGGGATTGGTATACCAGCGTCATAGCTCCCGACGATACGCAATTAGACAAAATGCAGTATAGGCAAGGCTTATGTCCAAACGCCGAGTATTTAGCCAAAAAAACGTTAAATTTACCCACCCACATTAATATTTCCCTTCGACCCCGCTTGGGGCAGGCAATAAGTGACGCCCAAAGAATAGCGGATTTTCTTAAAAAATACCAATAAGTCTTACATTTATTCAACGTTGATAAAATGTAAGATAATTTATATGAGAATACCGATTACTGATAAATTTTTATGGGATGTATATAGTTTCTTTGAAAAAAACGGAAAAGTAAAAGATTTAATGGTAAGCCCGCTACATGCAAAGTTAGATATTTTACTAGATCTAGAGAATCCCATTTTTAGAATTTATAAGGACAGAAAGAATAGAAGAGTATTTGGCAATATGATGCATTACCTGAAACGGAAAAACTATATCAGAGTTGAAAATCTAATGGGCAAGAAAGCGGTTATGATTACTAAAGAAGGTTTATCAAAAGCTTTAAGGGCAAGTTTTACCGCAAATGATAAGGTAAAAAGAAGTGACGGTAAATGGATAATGGTTATTTTCGACATCCCAAAAACCCACACCACAAAACGGAGTCTACTAAAGGGTATTCTACACAACCTAGGATATAAGTTATTGCAACAAAGTGTATGGGTAACGCCTTATGATGTTTCAAGAGAAACTGAACAACTTTTTCAATTACATTCGCTGGACGAATACGTAAAAGTATTTTTAATAGAAAAAATATAATCTCTTACATTTATTCAACGTTGAATAAATGTAAGAGATTAGTGGGATACGGGTGAATTATAATGGTTATTATTATGATAATGATTATCAAAGAAATTATTAGTAAAACTGAATGGGAAAGTTTTCTTTTGCAATGTCAAGAAAAAACATTCTTGCAGTCTTGGAATTGGGGAGCCTTCCAGCAATCGCTTAAAAATCCCGTTTGGCGATTGGGCATATATCAAGATGATCGCCTTATTTCGGTTGCCCTGGCAATTAGGCATGTCGCAAGGCGGGGATCCTTTTTGTTAGTTCCACACGGACCGGTCGTCATGGAACATGAAACGTGGAACATGAAAAAGAAAGCGATGGAACTATTACTGGAAAAATTAAAAGAATTAGCAAATCCGTCAGCTGGCGGAGAAAAAGCGGATTTTATACGCATAAGCCCAATTTGGGAAAGATCATCGGAAAATGAAACATTGTTTAAGGTTTTAGGATTCAGATTGCGCCCACTACACACCCATCCTGAATCAAGCTGGAAGCTGGATATTTCGCCCAGTGAAGAACATTTGCTTGACCACATGAGAAAAACCACCCGGTATTTGATTCGCCAAGCGCAAAAAGATGAAAAGTTAACCGTTGTGCAAAGTTTTAATATTGCCGATGTGGAAACTTTCAATGCCATGCATTTGGAAGTAGTAAAACATCAAAAATTTGTGCCATTTTCCTTGGAATATTTTAAAAAAGAATTTTTAGCGTTTTCCGGCGATAACCAAATAGCTCTTTTTTTAGCAAAATACGATGGCAAAGTTATTGCGGCTTCATACGGTATTTTTTGGTCGGGTGCGGCATTTTACCACCATGCGGCGCTTTTACCTGAATATAAGAAAATTCCCGCATCTTATTTACTTCAATGGGAAGCTATTAAAGAGGCTAAAAAACGGGGATGCAAAATGTATGACTTTTGGGGATATTCCGACCCAACAACACATCCCAAGCACCCTTATTCCGGCCCTACATTATTTAAGATGGGATTTGGCGGATATAAAGACGAATATGTAAAGGCGCAAGACTTAGTTATTTCAAAAAAATATTGGTTAAATTATGCGATTGAAACTATCCGGAGGATTAAAAGGGGATTATAAATATTGAATACCAAGCACATAAATGAAAAATCATTTTGTGCTCGGTGAAAATTTTTTAAATTTTCATGTCATACCGGAAAAAACACATTCATCCTAAAATAAAAGGATTAAAAAAGAAAAAAGTATTTTTTAAAAAACCATTGTTTTGGGTATGTTTTGCAATGTTACTATGCATGGCGGCCGGCGGCGCCCTGATATGGTTGCCGCAGTTTCAAATAAAACATATTGAAATATCGGGTAATAATAATACCAACCAGGAAGACATTCGTGCTATCGCGAGGTCTTTGGGCAATACTACTCTGTTTTCGTTAGGCAAGTTTCAAATTGTAACAAAAACCATTTTTTTGGCCGACACCCAAAAAATAAATACCGCCATACTGGCGGCATTTCCCGCAATTGAAAATGCAGAGGTTAAAAAAAGTCTGTTTGAAACAATACTTATTACCGTAAAAGAAAGGACTCCCTATGCCCTAGTTTGTCCGCAAGAACGGGATTTTACCAATGGATGTTTTTTACTTGACGAAAACGGAGTAATTTTTCAACCGCAAGAACCGGCTCAAGGCAACTTTATTACCATATTAGCAACAGAACATGCCACATGGGCATTGGGGCAAGGTATCATTGAAAAATCCACTATTAACGCCATTTCTAAAATACAGAAGAACTTAAAAAATAATTTCCAAATAGATATCAGCCAGGTCAACGTATCGGATCCGTTAATAGTTACCACCTCTGAAAATTGGAAAATTTATTTTGATCCAAATTCAGATATTGATCTTCAAATCACAAAAATGAACACTCTGTTAAATAATCAAATCACCAAAAGCGCTAGAAAAAGTATCCAATATATTTATTTACAATACAAGGACAGAGCTTACTATAAGTAACAAAAACCCGATGAAAAATCGGTTTTTGTTTGCCTCGTTTTCTTATTTGCGCCCTTCAAATGCCGATTCTAATGTTTCTTCGTCGGCGTATTCTAATTCGCCGCCAACTGGCAAGCCTTGTGCCAAATGAGTTATTTTTAATGTTTGGGAAATCTCTTTTACTGCGCGCTCTACTAATACCGATGTTGACCTTCCTTCCGGCGTCGGATTTAAAGCAATAATTATTTCTAAAAAATTTCCTTCTTTGACTCTTTCTTTTAATGCTTGAAGGCGCAAGTTACTGCCGTCAGTTTTTCGCAAAGTGAGCGTGCCGCCCAAAATAAAATAAAGACCGTTGTATTTTTTCGTATTTTCAATTGAAATTAAATCTGCTTCTTTCTCTATCACGCACAACAACTGTTTGTTGCGCGAAGCGTTTTGGCAAATAATGCAAAAAGCCTCATTGCTTTCAAAGGGATTGAAACAAAAACGGCATAATTTTATATTATTTTTTAGCTCTTGCAAAGATCCTATTAATTCATCAATTTTTTCTTTGGGCTGGTTTATTAAATAAAAAACAAACCGGCTGGCGGTTCTTTGGCCAACCGTAGGGAATTTACCAAATAAATCGGCAAGTTTTTTAATGGAATCCATATGGTTAAAACCCCAAACCCCAATATCTAATTCCCAATGAAAACCTTGGGAATTAGAATTTAGGTGTTGGGAATTCCAGAAACTAATCTGCGCTAATTTCTGTTGCATAATCTCCTTGTTCCAGGTTTCTAAAGCTCACCCGGTTTTCGTCAAAGTATAATTTTATGGCTCCGGTGGGGCCATTGCGGTGTTTTGCCACAATGATTTCGGCAATATTTTTTTCCAAAGAATTTTCATTGTATTTGTCTTCGCGGTAAATAAACATTACCACGTCCGCATCTTGTTCAATAGCTCCCGATTCGCGCAAGTCAGAAAGCATGGGCCGGTGGGGAGTTCGCTGTTCAACGGCGCGCGAAAGCTGGCTTAACACCAAAATGGGCACGTTTAATTCTTTGGCCAGCATTTTTAAAGCGCGGGAATTTTCTGTTACCTGCTGGATAGGGGTAGCGTATTTGTTGGTATGATCCATTAATTGCAAATAATCAATAATCAGCAACCCCAAACCTTTGTCTTGCTGCAATCTTCGGGACATGGCTCTAATCTGTAAAATATTAGCCATACCAATATCATTAATATACAATGGCGCTTCTGATAAACTTCCCATGGCCACTTGCAACCTTGAAAAATCATTATCACCCTGGCCGTCTTGCAATTTGCCGGTTCGCAACCTCCAAGAATCAACATTGGCTTGGCTGGCTAATAAGCGTTCCACGAGTTGATCTTTAGACATTTCAAGCGAGAAAATCCCGACGGGCAAGTTTTCCATGACCGCAATATGGCGGGCAATATCCAGCGCCAGTGAAGATTTTCCCATACTGGGCCTTGCGGCCAAAATAACTAAATCAGACCTCTGCAATCCTGACAACATGTTATCTAGTTGCTTAAAACCGGTTGGAGTGCCCCGATATAACCCCGTGTGCTGTGAACGCTGTTCTATCCCTTCAAATATTTCAGGGATAATATCTTTAATGGGTAAAAATCCCTGGCTTAGTGATTTTTGCCCGATGGAAAAAATACTTTTTTCGGCTTTGTCTAATAATTGGTCAACTTCCTGTGATTCGTCAAAGGCATTAAGGCCGATTTCTTCGGAAGCGGAAATTAAATCCCGCAGCACTTTTTTTTCACGCACGATTTTTGCATAGTTTGCCACATGGGTGGCAGTGGGTACCAAATTTATCAAAGAAGTCAAATATGCGCTCCCGCCTATGCCATCCAATTGTCCTTTTTCCCGCAATTTTGCCGAAACGGAAATAATGTCTATCGGTTCCGTTTTTAAAGAAAGTTCTGTCATGGTTGAAAATATTTCTTTGTGGATATTTTTGTAAAAATCTTCAGCATTTACATAGTCTGCCACTTTAATGATGGCGTTTTTATCCAACATTAAACAGCCCAGCAAACTTTGCTCGGCTTCGATATTCTGCGGCGGTTTTTTAATTGGCATGTCAGACATAATTTGAGAATTTAGAAAATAGAAAGTAGAAAATAAAATACGAATGTTGGAATTATAAATTCATACAATCTGTATACCAAAAAGCAGAGGGCGGAACAAGCATTGACAATATCCCATATAAACTATATTATTAATTTAGGTTTGCTTCCCTGCCCACACCCCTCATAAGGAGAATGCCATGAAGATTTACGAGAACCTTACCAACTGGTTGCTTTTTATTTTCGGTTTGATTATTTTTGGTTTAAGCCTGTTACTTTTCCACCTGGGCTTATCTGGAATGATAAATACCCAATGGTTTCCCCTGGCAGCTACTTGCTTTACCGTAGGTTTCATTTTAATCTTTCACTTTGGAATCTACTTATCAGTAGGGGGGGATAAAAGACCGGAAATTGAAAATCGGAATAATGAAAATAAAACAGAATAGAGTAGCAAACAAAAGCCGCAAGGTTTCACTTCGGCTTCTTTTTTTTACATAATTTTTTACATTTTCTTTAACACCGTTCCGTCTTTGGTATCATCCACCGAAAATCCGTATTTTTCTATTTCGTGGCGAATTTCGTCTGATTTTTCCCAGTTTTGCACTTTTCTATACTGCTCCCTGGTTTTTACTAATTCAGAAACTTCATGTGGCACATTGGAAGTTTTTAACTTCTTAAAATCGATGATATCAAACATCGTATTTATTTCTACAAAAAATGCAGAAATATCTTTTGCGGCTTTTTTGCCAACCAGGTTTTGATCTAATAATTTATTGATTTCTTTGATGAATTCAAAAATAACCGCAAACGCTTTTGGTGTGTTAAAATCATCGGCTAGAGCAGTATAAAAATCATCCTTGGCCGTTTTTAATAATTTTCCATCCGTCACGCCCCTAACTTTTGACTTTATAACTTTTAACTTTCGCAAAAATTCTTCAATTTTTTCCAACGACATTTTTACTTCTATCATTACGGACTCGGAATAATCAATGGGGGAGTGCCATAAATTCTTGGTTATCCAAAAACGTAATTGTTGAGGAGAATACCTTTTTAAAAAATCGTCGATGACGATAAAGTTTCCCAAAGATTTTGACATTTTTTGCTCATCCATAGTTAAAAAACCGGTATGCATCCAATACCTTGCCATAGGTTTTTTACCTGAAATAGCTTCCATTTGGGTAATTTCCGCTTCGTGGTGGGGAAAAATCAAGTCACGGCCGCCGCCATGAATATCATATTGGGCGCCAAAAAAGGTTTCGGTAATTGCCGTATCTTCAGTGTGCCAACCGGGACGCCCCGCTCCAAAAGGCGCTGGCCAGAAAGGTTCACCTTCAACTTTAAATTTCCACAAACAAAAATCGCCCCGATTCCTTTTATTTTTACTATAATCTATGCGGGATACCGAATCCTCTGATTCGAGCACCGTCCGACCGGATAATTTACCGTAATTTTTAAATTTTAAAATGTCAAAATAAATCCCGTCATCCAAACTATATGCGTACCTTTTTTTTTGGAGTCTTTGGATTTGGCTTATAATCTCTTTGATATAATCGGTAGCCTTGGCATACTTATTCACACTAGTAATGCCCAGGGCTTTCATATTTTTTAAATATTCTTTAGTAAAAGCATCAGCCAGATCTTTTATCGGTACCCCTTTTTCGCGCGCGCGCTGGATGATCCTGTCATCAATATCAGTAATATTTTGCAAATAAAAAACCGTAAAACCCCTGCCTCTTAAATACCTTACAAAAGCGTCAAAAAAAACATAGGTTCTGGCGTGGCCGATATGGGAAAAATCGTACACTGTGGGACCGCATACAAAGAGGTTGATCTTTTTTCCTTTAATGGGTTTTATCACATCTTTCTTTTTTGATAGGGTGTTGTAAATTACCATTTTTTTATTTATCATAGGCTTATGATAGCAGAAGATTTTGGGTATTTCAATCAAACGCAGGATTCTTACGAAAGCAAGCACATGAAAATTATTGATATTGTTATTGCCCTCATTTGCGGCAAAATCGTGGGATTTGTAATAAGTGATTTTTTGAAAGATTTAGGAATCCCGTTAAACCTTTATCAAGCCCTCGCGCTTTGGCTGTTGTTTCCCTTGCTAGCATTGCTTGGCCTATGGATTTGTTATGTAATAGGCAAAAAGTTAGCATTTGTATTCCAGGCTGGAAAGTTTTTTTTAGTGGGTGCGGCGGCCACGGTAGCTGATCTGAAAATTTTTGAGGTTTTCATTTGGATATTTGGATTTTTCATTTTAATAAATCCTTTGCTGGCAAAAACACTTTCTTTTTTATTTGCGACTTTGTTAAAATATTGGGGAAACAAGCACTGGGCATTTAGCAAACACGGAAAAGAAGAAACTATCAAAGAGTTATTCCAATTTCTTGCTATCACGATCATTGGTTTATTAATTGACGTGGCATCGTTTTATTACTTTACAAACATTATGGGGCTGCGCTTTGGACTGCCGACAATACTATGGGTAAAATTAAGCGTAATTCTAGCGGCGCTGGTATCGGCGATATGGAATTTTTTAGGATATAAATTTTTAGTATTTAAGAAGTAAATGCATCAACGAATAACGAATCCCTTACGAATTTACGAATCACGAATAAAAAAAGAAGCCGGGGGGATTTGCCGGCTTTTGACAACTCAAACTGGGAGTTTTTTTAATTTTTCAATTTCAGCTTTCAGGGTTTCTATTTCCCTATCTTTTTCCGCAATGGTTTTTTTCTGATTTGAAATTATAATTTGCTGATCCTGTATTACGGTTCTCATTTTCCATGTTTCTGTAACGGTCGGATCAACATATTCTCGCATAATACCCCCCTTTTGTTTGAATTGTTTTGTATTACATTAAATGTTATCACAGTATTTTCTACTGTCAACATTGTGATGCTTCCCGTTTTTTGTTATAAAAAATAAAAATAGCCATGGAAAATAACATCGCATTATATAGAAAATATCGGCCGCAGGATTTTTCTGAAATTATCGGGCAGGAACACATTGTCCAGACTTTGCAAAACTCAATAACATCCGGGGCCATTTCGCATGCCTATTTGTTTTCCGGGCCGCGCGGATCAGGAAAAACCACCATGGCCAGAATTTTTGCCAAAGCGGTAAATTGCGAGCGAAGCGAAGCCGGGCGCAGACTTGTGCCCGGTGAATCTAAAAGTGGTTCCTCCTCCACTAAAGCTTCGGCGGACACAGCAAAACCTTGCAACACCTGTGATTCGTGCCTGGAAATTACCGCCGGCAAATCCATGGATTTAATAGAAATTGATGCCGCCAGCCACACCGGAGTTGATGATGTAAGAGAATTAATTGAGGGAATAAAATTCGCACCGGTAAAATCAAAGTACAAAATTTTCATCATTGACGAATGTCATCAATTGAGTAAATCCGCCGCCAACGCCCTTTTAAAAACCTTAGAAGAACCGCCAAATCACGCCATATTTATTTTGGCCACCACCGAAACCCAAAAAATGATTCCTACTATTATTTCACGGTGCCAGCGATTTGATTTTAAACGATTGCATGTTCCCGAAATCATAAAAAAGTTAGAATTTGTAGCTAAAAAAGAGCAGGTTACATTTGAACCATCGGGATTGTCGTTAATTGCGCTTAACGCCCGGGGGTCCTTTAGAGACGCCGAATCGCTGTTGGATAAATGCATCAGTTTTTCCGGAGGCGACAAACTGGTAACCACCCAGGAAATAAAAGAACTCTTAGGCATTGTGGAGGTGAGCCAGATTTCGCAGTTTGTTGATTTTCTTTTGACCAAAGACACTAAGGGGGCTTTGGTATTTTTAAACACCCTGGTTGATGGGGGAGTGGACTTGCAGGAATTTGCCAAAACGCTGATATTTTATGTGCGCCAATCATTATTACTGAAAATAAATCCTGAATTAATTAGCATGGAAGTGTCGGGGTTATCAAAAGAAGAAATTGAAAGAATGAAAGAACAAACCGAAAAACTGCAGGAAAAAGAAATACAAAAAATGCTGGAATTATTTATTGATGCAGAAAACAAGATGAAATATGCCACTATACTACAGTTGCCCTTGGAATTAGCGGTAGTTGACATTACCTATAAAGAAACATAGTGGCTTGTTTTATTTGAACCAAGATAGTATAATTAATTATACTAAAGCTTAGTTCGAATATGAAATCAAAAATAGAAGAAAAAAATAAAGCCATAGAATTAAGACGGCAAGGCTTCTCTTACAGTGAAATTTTAAAACAAATTCCCGTAGCTAAATCATCCTTGTCTTTGTGGTTAAGAAGTGTTAAATTAGCTAAAAGACAGACGCAAAGATTAACTGAAAAAAGACTCGCCGCCGTAATTCGGGGAGGGGCAAGAAAAAGAGATCAAAGAATAATCCTTACTAAACAGATAAAAGATAAAGCACGCGACGAGATTGGTATATTATCTAAGAGAGAACTATGGCTGATTGGAATAGCACTATATTGGGCAGAGGGGAGCAAGGAAAAGATGAGTAAATCCAGCAAAGTATTATTTTCGAACTCCGATCCTTATATGATAAAAATATTTATACGATGGCTCATAGAAGCTATCAAATTACCGCAGGAAAAGATATCTTTCAATATTGTATTGCATAAAAATAACAAACACCGGATTCAGGAGGTAAATAACTATTGGCTAAAACATACAGGATTTACCTCGAAAAGTTTTGGAAATATGTATTTTAAGAAAAATATAATACTTACTAAAAGGAAAAATATCGGAGAAAATTATTTTGGTTTATTAAGAGTTGGAGTGAGAGAAAGTTCGACATTAAATAGAAAAATTCAAGGCTGGACAGAAGGAATTTATTTGACAAATTAGTTATTCCGGGGTCGTCTAATGGTAGGACTTGGAGCTTTGGACTCCAATATTTAGGTTCGAATCCTAGCCCCGGAACATTTCGGCAAGCTCAGTGCAAGCCATATGCTAAGTCAGGTGATTAAGTAACATTTTAAAATATCTACTCAAAATGTCATCAATAAGTATTACTACGGGAGATTATGAAGTTCTTGCCAACGGTAGTGTGATTTCTTATGGTAGAACTCCAATTGAAATAAAATTTAAAACAAAAGAAATTATTGGTTCCGAAGATGATCTGTGTCTTGTTTTTACTTTTCATGATGATGAATCAAAAAATCCAAGAATAGAAACCCAAGTAACCTCCGACGCAAAAAAACTTGAATTAAAATTATTTAATTTTAATTCATCCATTGATATTGGTAATGTTTCTCCTTTAATGATTGGAAAAACGAACGACGAAAAACAAATTGCACTAAATTATCGTAGTCGGAAAGTTGGAGATTCTTGGAATCTAGAATATACAATTTACCAGGCGAAAAGATAGTATGGCTACGAGATTTCAAAAACCAACTAATTCTGATGTTACGCCCAAGGAGTTAATGGATTCAATCAAAAGAATCGACGCTTATATGATTGGGGTAATGATCGTAGTTGTATTTGGGTTTTTAACTCTTTTGGTGACTGTTTCTGGCTTGGTAATAGATGCGTATAGATTTAAAAGTAGTTCTTATGAGGTATTGATCGGTAAAACCAATTTAATAAACCAAAAATTAGACGATTTAAACAAGGAAAAAAATGATTCAATTATAAATAATCTTCAGAATCAAATAGATAATTTAAAGCAGAAGAATCCTTATTTAAAGTAATCAAAGTTTCAAGAACACAAAAAAGTCCATTTTTTTTCTGAAATCTTGGTTTTAGACTGGAGTGGTCAGCACGCATGAGCTAAATCGATAAATTGAGAACTATAAGATTTATGAATCAAGACAAAAAATATAAACAATATGATATAGTAATTCTTTTTTGTGCAAGCGAGATTAATATTGATGGACAATTTGACGAAATTGTGAAAAATATTTACTTGGGTGGTCAAGTGAGGATGGATGCGGCTGTTGATTTTGCAGAAAGAGTCAAAATATATTTCATAGTGGGTGGTAGTGAAAAAAAAGTTACTGATATGAAAAGTTATTTGGAAAAACAATTTGAAACTTATAAGCTCCAAGATTGTCCAAAAATTATTCGTATAAAATCGGATCCAGATACAACGGGTAATCTATGGGCTGTAAAACTAGTTTTACAAAAAAACCAAAAATTGCATCTTCTTACGGGTAAAGTAGGATTGATGACAAATTTTTATCATTTACCTAGGGTAATGCGTTTTGCAGCAGATATTTTTAAAGACATAAATGTAAATTTTATACCAATTTCTTCTGAAGCAGTTATAACTAGACACCTATCAACATATTCAACATATCAGAATGCTTTTGTTGCAAGAGTAGTGCAAGATATTAAGGGACTACGAGATTGGGAAGATGAAAACTATAATAAGCAGACCAAAGTAGATGATTGGTGTTATGAATGTTTAGATAAAGACATTTTAATTGGATTGGAGTAGATTCTTAGTCCGACCGAGACCTATTATTTAAAAATTATGCAAAAAGAAAGAAATAAATCGGTGCCGGCAGTTTACATTATCCTTAAGAAAGGAGAGGAAATTTTATTGGGGCGAAGGAAAAATACGGGATATTATGATGGCTGGTATGGGGTGCCAGCTGGCCATGTTGATGCCAAAGAACTTCCCTCAATTGCCGGGGTACGAGAAGCCAAAGAAGAAGTTGGGATTGATATAAATCCTACAGATGTTAAATTCGCCCATGCATTATATCGTACTGCTCATGATGAAACTGGAGACAGATCAGATTATTTTTTTATAGTTGAGAAATGGGATGGAGAGCCAAAAATAATGGAGCCGGAAAAGTGCGATGATTTACAATGGTTTTTAATTACTCTGAATTACGAAACCCCTCGGAGGTATTTTTCCAAAATTTGGAGATAGAAATGTGATAGAATTTTTAGGCTTAGCCAAAGGCTCCGCCTAAAAATTATAGCACATTTATAGCCCAAATTTTGGAAAAAGACCCCGAAACTCTTTTAAAATGGGGGTTTCGTAATTCAGAGTAATTAATAATCTACCAAAAAATACCATACATCACGAAAGAGAGGTGATTGAGAAAATTCAAAAGCAAATTAGCTATTCCCAAATAGATTCAGAACACACCCACCAAAACCCTTCAAAATAGCCCCCTGAGCCAGACCCATCGATTAAAGACTCAAGAAAATTATCAAATCGTAACGGTTTTTTTAATTTTATTAAAAACGCTATCTAATTTTTAATTGCGCGGATGTAGCTTTGCGATAAGACGCAAAGCCCAAAAAATAAAAAGAGTCCGCTGATAATTTGCAAAAACGAGATATTAGTAGAAGTGGTGACTGCAAAATACCAAAATTCTTGCGGATACGGCCAAATTTGTACAAAAATGTAAAAGAGGGAAGAAGCTATCAGGAAAATTACTCCTGTGCCAGTACCAAATAACATAACACCAGGGAATGGAACGGTTAAAGATTTTACAGGGTTTTTTGCAATGTGCCACAATTCGTATAGGATGCATAATTGAACCGGAATGAAAAACAGCAGGTGGCTTGCCCATACGGGGGCATAGGTTAAATCAAAACCCGGGACAAAAAAAGTCAGAGAAAAATAATATATAGCAAGGCCAAACCATATTGCAAAATAATATAATACGGATTTTTTGTAAGAAAATTCCGTAAAAAAAGTGAGTCCCTTAATAATAGAAAAGTATGCAAGAAAGTGCGCAAGAAGAGTAACGAAGAAAAAAAGATAAAAATCCTGTTGTACGATTTCTATATGCGCATTTGCAAGAATATTAGGAATCTTAAACCACAAGAAACCTCCTAACCCAAGCGCAAAATAGAGAAGAAATTGATGGTGCCTATTGCTTTTAAGCCACCATGTAAAAAAATAAATTCCGGCTCCGAAAAAGACAATAAAAGAACCAAGGGAAATATAAAAAGTAAAATTAAACATTTAAATTAATTAAATTGCATATGTACATTATAGCATAATGTTGAAAAAAATAAGCACATCAATAGTAACAATAAATAAAGCTGCCTACCATTTTAGGGCTCGTTCGTTAATAACTTCCCCTTTTTCATCCAATCTGCACATCATCTGTGTCCTAAAAAATAGTAAGCGTAGCTTTACTATGCTTTCTATTTTTTTGAACACATCTGACGCACATCTTGGCGAAAAATAGGGAAGTTATTTACGGACGAGCCCTTAGTTTTCCACGGCACCCTGATTCTGCAACGTTAGCATAAAAATGGCGATTTTTTGTTTATTTGACTTAATATGGGAAAACTTGTATAATAGTTTTATAAAAGTAAAAGAATATGGAAAAAGTTACTGATGAGCAATTAGTTATACAATATCTGAATGATAAGGATGAATTAGCTTTGGAGGAATTAATTAAGCGATATTTACCTCGTATTTTTGGTTTTGTAAAAAGATATACCGGTAATGAAGATACAGCTGCCGATATTACTCAAGAGACATTTGTGAAAGTTTGGAAAAATATGAAAAGTTTTGATTCCTCAAAAAGTTTTAAAACCTGGATTTTCACTATTGCTAAGCGAACTGCAATCGATGAACTTAGAAAGAAAGAAGCTATTCTATTTTCTACACTTGATAATGACTGGGTAAATAATTTTGGAGAATCTTTAGCCGATAAATCAGCATCTTTTCTTGAGCAAATTTTAATGCGCCAAGAATCAAAAGAGTTGGCCTTTGCTATATCAAAACTCCCAGCTAATTACCGTTCTATTGTAAATATGCATATAAAAGATGATCTAAAATTAAGAGAAATTGCTGATATCCTAAAAAAACCTCCTAACACCGTAAAGAGCAGATATCGACGTGGGTTGAATTTACTAAAGATTCTTATAAAATAAATTTCGTATACGCACAAAGGATGCACCCAAAGCATCCTTTTTGCGTATTACAGGTATATGGATAATGATTATTCTTTATATCCCAAAGACCTTTTTTCAAGGATAGGAAAAAGGTTGGGGTTGGAAAAAGAACTAGCCCTTATTAAAAAACACGTAAGGTTTTTTATTGTTTTATTACTAGTATTTATCATACTTTCCACGTTTGCTTTTATAGGAGTAAAAAGCGTTTTGGAAGAATCGGATTTTTTGCCTTTTCTTTCCCTTATATTTTCTGATCCTGGTATGGTAGTTAAATATTGGGATAGCTTCATTCTTTCAATTTCTGAGTCAATGCCCGGATTTGTCTTCGCCGGGTTTATTTTTTCACTGGCCTTCCTAATGCTTTTTCTAAGATTTACCGTTTTCGCAGTAGATAAAATATCATCTGTTTTAAAATTAATTAATAAACAAAGATATAGAAATAGCTAAAACTATTTATATAATCATAATTATGGAACTAAATAAAATGTCTGATTTCATAAAATCAAAAACTGCGATTTTCATCATAGTAATTCTTTTTGTGATAGCCATTATAATATCCTCATTCAGCTTGGGCGTTTCTGTGGGCTATAGAAAAGCCAGATTTTCTTACGCATGGGGAGAAAATTACCATAAGAATTTTGGCGGACCAAGAGGTGGTTTTTTAATGAGCTTTACAAAAGATTTTATGGGCGGTGATTTCATAGAAGCTCACGGTGCTTTTGGTTTGATTATTGCCATTTCAGATTCAGAATTAGTAATCAAAGGAAAAGACAATGTTGAAAAGATTATAACCATAAACGAAAAAACTGATATTAGGCGTTTTCACGATGCCATTACAATAAAAGACCTTGTACCAGATGAGCATATTGTGGTTATAGGCAACCCCAACGATCAAGGGAAAATAGATGCTAAATTTATCCGGGTGATGCCAGCTACGCCAAATCTTCCAATGCCTTTTCAATTAAAAATAAAATAAAAAAAATCAATCATTATATGCTTAAAAAGCTTTTGAGTGTAATTTTAAAACATAAAATAATATCAGGAATTCTGGTCTTGGTTTTGGTGGGCGGGTTGTATTTTATTTTCAAGGGCAACGATGCCGCTCAAGCGATGTATGTATTTGCCAGCATTGAGAAAGGCACGCTCATTACTTCCGTTTCAGGAAGCGGTCAAATCAGTGCTTTGCAGCAAGTAGATGTCAAACCAAAAGTTTCTGGGACATTAACTTATATTGGAGTAAATCCGGGACAACAGGTATATCGGGGACAAGCACTGGCATACTTGGATTCAAAAGATGCTCAAAAATCCGTGCGTGACGCCCAAATAAGTCTTGAGTCAGCAGAAATATCTTTGGAAAAATTACGTCACAGCCAAAAGACTGCCACCCAAACAACTAACGATAACTTAAGTGGATCTTATAGAGATGCCTACAATAGAATATCTGATGGCTTTTTGGAATTACCAAGTTTAATAGAGTTATCAAGGGGTATCCTCTATGATAATTCCGGCATAAGTTCTGTCTGCGGTGATAATCTTTGCGCGTATGGTAATTTGGCCGATGCGGATTTCAAATCAGAATTTAAAACTATGACCAATAGAGCAGGGGAAGATTACGTAGTTGTCAAAGATGCTTATGACTCTAATTTTCAAACATATCGCAGTTTAAGATTAGATGCTACCAAAGAAGAGATTGTTAATATGGTTGAGGTAACTAAGAAAACCACTGAACTTTTAGCTCAAGCTATAAAAAGTGAGCAGAACATGTTAGATTCTTTGGTGGGCAACATTAATGACGCTGCTGCAAAGCAATCGCGCAAAGGGCAAGTACCTTCACAGATAACCACCTATCAAAATAATATAGGAAGTGCTCTTTCAAAGCTAAATAACATCATCTCAAACCTTGAAAATGCCGACAGATCAATTAAATCATCAAAAAGATCCATTGAGGATTCCAATTTAACAAATCCCACAGATATCAGAAGTCAAGAAAACACCGTATCCCAAAAAAAGGCAGCACTTCAAGATGCCAAGGATCATCTTAATGATTATGCTATTTTTGCCCCATTTACCGGGGTCGTAGCAAAATCAGATATCAAATATGGAGACTCGGTATCGCAAAGCACTATCATAGCAACCATGTTTACCAAACAAAGTATTGCCCAAATCACATTAAATGAAGTAGATGTTGCAAAAATCAAGGTTAGTCAAAAAGCTACTGTCACGTTTGATGCAGTAGAAGATTTAACCATAACGGGACAAGTGTTAGAAGTTGATTCAATAGGTACCTCAAGCCAAGGAGTTGTGTCTTATGGGATAAAAATAGGATTTGACACTCAGGATGAGAGAATCAAGCCAGCGATGACGGTTTCTGCAAACATCATTATTGAGAGCAAACAAAATGTGCTTTTGGTTCCCAATTCTGCGGTAAAATCTGCCAATAATTCAAGCTATGTCCAAGTTGCTCCGGAAGGATCTGATACCAGCAAATTTCTTGCAGGATTATCTGCTAGTACGGGTGTTGCTTTAAATGAATTACCCGGACAAAAAACAATTCAAATAGGATCTTCAAATGATTCATTTACTGAAGTGATAAATGGATTACAGGAAGGAGATATTATAATTTCAAGAACCATATCAACTTCTTCTGGTGCTACTGCAAGCCAGGGCAATAGCTTATTCCCAACCGGTGGTTCAAGGAATACTGGCAGTACAGGAGGGGGATTTAGAGTGCAAACAAGATAAGACCTCTTGCAAAATAAGCTTTTTTACGAAAATTGAAGATTTGGAGATGAAAATTTGATAGAATTTTAAGGTTTAGCTCTGCTAAGCCGCAACATTATAGAAAATTTTCGGCCCAAATATGCAATTTGCAGTAAAAGCTTATTTTGCAAGAGGTCTATAATACTATGATTCAGTGCAATAATATTACAAAAATTTATAAGAGCGGTGATATAGAAACCAGCGTCCTTAAAGATGTTTCAATGAAGCAACCCTGGGGCAGAGCCCACAGGGTATCCGTGCAAGGAAGGATTTATAATCAGAAACCTAAGGTTTCCGATACCTTCCTAAGCGGACACCCCGCGGCAGAGCCGACGGGGAATACTTGCTATTTAATATAAAAAATGGCGAGTTTGTGGCGATTATGGGTCCATCGGGATCTGGAAAATCAACCTTAATGAATATTCTTGGCTGCCTTGATACGCCAACACAAGGAGAATATATATTAAACAACCATAATGTTTCGGATTTTTCTGATGATGAATTAGCAGATATCAGAAAAACTAATATAGGATTTGTATTTCAGTCATTTAATCTTTTACGCAGGGCAACCGTGTTAAAAAATGTAATATTACCTCTTATGTATGCAGGGTTTCCAAAAGAACAAAGGGAATTAAAAGCAAAAAAAGCGCTTGAAAATGCGGGATTAGGCGAATCTCATTTTCATCACCAATCAAACCAGCTTTCCGGAGGACAAATGCAACGGGTTGCTATTGCAAGAGCACTCGTAAACGACCCAGCTATTATTTTAGCCGACGAACCAACCGGAAACCTTGATACAAAAACGGGAGAAATTGTCTTGGATACATTTCAAAGTTTACACGAACAACAACAAAGAACCGTTATCCTTATTACCCATGAACGCTATGTGGCAGAACATGCTGACAGAATTATCACTATTAAAGACGGAATGATTGTTAGCGACGAAAAAAATAATAAAAAAAGAAAAGTTACATCAATATGATTATTTCTGATTTATTTGAACAAACTACTTCAGCATTATTGGTCAATAAGGCACGGTCGGGACTTACGATTTTAGGAATTATTATTGGTATTGCATCAGTTATTGCCATGGTATCAATCGGCCAAGGTGCTAAAGGCACCATAGAGTCAAGTATACAGTCATTAGGCTCTAACTTAGTGACAGTAACTCCGGGAGTGCAGGGCGGATTTGGAGGCGGAGCCAGTGTGGGCAGGGGAACTGCACAATCGCTTACCTTGGAAGATTCAGAAACAATTTTAAAGGAAATATCAACCGTAAAGGCCGTTTCTCCTGAGCTGTCCGGCCGCTACCAAATAACTGCCAAAGGAACAAATACTAATACCCAGGTTCTTGGAGTAAGCTCATCGTATCCGGAGGTAAAAAATATCCAGGTGGAATTGGGTTCATTTATAAGTGATCAAAATGTAAAGACTATTAGTAAAGTCGCAGTGCTTGGGCCAACTACCAGAGACGATCTTTTTGGAGAAGGAATTGATCCAACAGGCCAAACTATACGTATTAAGGGGATAAATTTTAAAGTAATAGGGGTTACGGTGGCAAAAGGTGGAAGCGCTTTTAATAATCAAGATGATATGGTATTTGTTCCGGTAAGTACTGCTCAAAAATTCTTATCGGGAAATAGCTACATCAGCTCAATTGGTGTTCAGGCAGTTGATCAAAATTCAATGGCAGATATGCAAACACAAATCACTTCTTTACTGCTTGACCGTCATCATATTTTTAATCCAGAACTTGCTGATTTTTCCACCTTAAACCAAGCAGATATTCTTGGTGCCGCTTCTTCAATTACCAATACTTTTACCATACTTTTAGCTGCGATAGCTGGCATATCTTTGGTGGTAGGAGGCATTGGAATTATGAATATGATGCTTACCACGGTTACAGAACGGACAAGGGAAATAGGATTACGAAAAGCAATTGGGGCCAAAAGAAAAGACATTAGCAATCAATTTTTGGCAGAAGCCGTATTGTTGACGCTCATTGGAGGAGTTTTAGGAATTTGCCTTGGCTGGGTGATAAGTTTTTTAGTTTCAAAATTCGGGGGCATTGCAACATCTGTTTCTTTATATTCAATAGTATTAGCATTCGGCGTCTCGGCTGCTATTGGAATAGTGTTTGGCTATTATCCTGCTCACAGGGCCGCCAAACTTAATCCGATAGAGGCGTTGCGTTACGAATAAAAAACGTATGAAAAAAGTAATACTTGTTGCTATTGCAGTTTCAATATTGGTTGGGGGAGGATCATTCTATGGCGGAATGGTTTATGAAAAGAACCAAAGAGGCAATATAAGGAATTTTCAACAAGGGGCTGGAAACATGCAGGGATTCGCTAATAGACAACAGGGCGGAGTTGGAGGTTTTATTATAGGGGATATTATTTCTAAAGACGATAAAAGTATCACCGTTAAATTAAGAGATGGCGGTTCAAAGATTATTTTTTATTCCAATACTACAGAAGTCAGTAAATTTGCATCTGGAGTCAGTACTGATTTAGAGATTAATAAAACAGTTAGTGTGACCGGCGATGCAAATCAAGACGGAAGCATAACAGCTAAGACCATTCAAATACGACCTATGGTTGCCCCAGCTCAACCTGCTAATTAACTTTGATAAAAGATAAAAATAAAAGGTGGCTGACACCTTTTTTTTATCACTCACTTGCTTTTCTTTAAAACCGGTGCATAATTGAAATACATGAAATACAAACCATGGCTAATATTAGTTATTGCTTTGCTTTTAGTATCGCCTGCGGGCGGATTTGCCCTGGCCGCTGAGGTTTCAGGTAGTTTTATATTAGATCAACCGGCACAACAGATTAAAGCATTGCAAACCCAGATTCAAAACCTTAAGCAACTTATTGCGAAGCTTTTATTGCAAAAAAAAATCGCATCTGAATCATATATTGTTGTAGACATATCTGATAATTCTGTTATTGCCCAAAAAAATAGCAACCAGGCCTATCCTATTGCATCTATCACTAAATTAATGAATGCGGTGGTGACGCTTGAGAATATTAACATGGATGACACCATTACTTTAAATCCGCAAATGTTAAAGCCTGAAGGATACAGCCCTTCTCTTTTTTTACATTTAACGGTTAGCGCCAAAAACCTGTTACAAGCCAGCCTTATTCAATCAACTAACGATGCTTCGGAAGCGCTAAGTTATTTTGTGGGAAACACAAAATTCGTTGACCTGATGAACCAAAAAGCAAAGGATATCGGCATGCAAAACACCTATTTTTATGACGCATACGGATTAAGTCCGCATAATCGTTCCACCGCTTTGGATCTTTCAAAACTTTTGGCGTATATTTACAACCATCATTCTGAAATATTAACCATCACCAAAGAAAATGATTTTTGGCTTCCTGATGAAACGGGAAAATTATTAAAATTTCAAAATGTTAATAACCTCTACGCATATCCGGAATTTATCGGGGCAAAATCGGGGTATATTCCAAAAAGCAAACAAACCCTGGCTTCGGTGGCAAACATCAACGGAAAACCGATAGCTATTGTACTGCTCCGTTCCGCAAATCGAAAAACAGAAGCCTTAAACATCGTGGACTGGCTAAAAAATATACATATTTATGAAAATAGCAATTAATTTAACTAGAGAAAAAGTCGGGGGGATCACTTCTTCAAATATTAATTTAATAAATTATTTATATAAATTAAATTACGAGTTTACCGGCATAGAATTAGTCAGCCGCATGCACATGGAGGGGCCGGCTCTTTTTAGATCATTTGCTCCGGAAATATTTGACCACCATATTATCAGCATCCATCATTTGCCCCTGCAAAATATTTTAAAGCGCAGCAGTTCTTTGCAAGAAGTTAAAAAAGCATACGGAGAACCTATTAAAATCATAAGAAACATTTTAAAAGAAAGCCGTCCTGACGCAGTATTGCTCAGCGGCACTTATTACCTGCCCTGGCTGATATCCATTGCCGCCAAAAAAGAAAAAATTCCAGTAGTATTGTGGTACTCCGGAGTTTTAACAAAAGAGACCGAACACAGTCCTGTAAAAACAAGAAGAATGTTTTTGAGCCTTGAAAAAGCGATCATTAAAAATGCGTCAAAAATCATTTTTCCTTCTGAATTATGTAGAAAGACCGTTGAAGAACTTGTTATAAAAAAGAAAGTAAAAAATAGTTGCGTTATACCCAATCCCATGGCAAGCATTTTTACCGATCCCAGCGTTGTTGATGATTCAGAAGACAGAACCATCGCCGGTATAGGGCGCTATTCAAAAATTAAAAATTTTGATAAATTTTTTCAATTAGAACTTGAATTACAAAAACGCAACTGGCGCCATACGGCTTCTTTTGTAACTAACCCTGATGCTAACTTAGAGCATATGCCAAAATCTATTAAAGCATTACCCTCAATGAAGCCTGAAGAATTAAAAAAGTTTTATTTAAAACAAGGATTAATTATATGTCCATCCAACTTTGAAACATTTGGAAATGTCCCCATGGAAGCTGCGTGCTTGGGGATACCAGTACTGGTAAATGAAACGATGGGCTGTGCAGAAATTCTCAAAAAAGTAGGATTAGAAAATATGGTGATTTCTTTTGATGATATTAATAAAGTAGCCGATAGGGTTGAGCAATTATGCGACCAGGAAATTTTACCAAAACAACTTAATGCGCTTAAAAAATTATTAGATACCAACTTTGTAAGCGAACAAATACGTATCGTGCTCAATGACACAATTCATAAGAACTCTCATTAGACCAACCCAACTAATTACTTTTTTTACGAAAAAGCAAATTGCACCTGCGGGGAGTCCCTGCGGGTCCAGCGAGCTAGAAATTTGATCTGCCTGTGCGAAAGCAGACAGATAGAATTTTTAGTTTTACCCGTAGGGTAAGAATAAAAATTATTGCAAATTTGGGGACGGGGTAATTTTGTTCGCAAAATATGCCTTGCGTTCCTCCAGCTGAAATCTTCGCATTTCGGTAACAAAATCTTTAATCAGTAGGTCTATAATCCCTTTTTCTTTTTCGTTTCATTTTTAGAGTGATTTTGCTCCAATCTTTTTGCCAAACTCCAAACCCTCACAATGGTTTTTTGCCTTACATTTTCGAAATTCAGTTTAGCTCTTTGATATTTTTTAGAGAGATATTCTTTCATACATTATTTGCTTTGAATCACCAAATGTACTTTGAAAAGCAAATTTCGGGTATTTCGTAATTCAAAGTTTAACATTTAGTTTCAGGGTAATTTTTAAATATTTGTTTTGTTGATTTTCTTAAGTGGGGTATTTTCTCTAATGGCAATGAGCCAAGCCATATGATAAAGGGCACCCTTAATTTAAACGACCATTCGGCATCTTTTAATAAAGGTTTTCTTTCTTGCTGAAAACGGGTGAGTAAAGCAAAAGTGGCCTGAAGATTTACAGGGGATAATCTATTATGTTCTATTAAAAATTGTTCTTTGCCGATGATAGTATTAATCATGAGTTTTTTTATGATAACAAAGAAACACCATGTGATATAAGTATACCATTTCCCCAGCTCTTTGTCAGCAGTAGAAGGGAGCATGCCAGTAGGATCACAAACAGCTCGTCTACTGCGCCGGCTAATAAGCGCAAAACCCACTAAAGTTATTAACTTTGTTACAAATAGCCATATCTTAAAAAAAGTAGTACAATTAAAAATGCGAGTATGTGATTTGTAATTTGTGTTATAATGGATATATTATCAGAAAATTTTTATAGCTTTCGCTGTAAACAGTGCAACAAGTTACTGGCTATGAATGTGTTCGGTTCTTTTGAAATTAAGTGCATGCGTTGTGGCACCCTTAATATTTTATTACAAAAGATGGCCGAACAGGTTATTGTCACTGACCCGGAGGGGGTAATTGTGTTTGCTAATAACCAAGTAGAGAAAATTACCGGGTACACTATTAACGAAGTTATCGGTAAAAAACCGTCGCTGTGGAGTGGGCAAATGACGCCAGAATTTTACCAAAATATGTGGAGAATGATTTCCAAAGAAAAAATAGGAGTTGCCTTAAGGCTCACTAATCGCCATAAATCCGGGTATCTTTATAATGTATTATTGCAAGTTTCTCCGGTACTGGACACTCAAGGTAACATAAAGTTTTTTATTGGCTTTGAATCGCTTATTAATAAAAAATCAATGCACAGGGATTCTTGATCGGCCGAAAGCCGGCGGTAACAAGCGTCTTGACATTGAAATTTTTTATTAACATAATATAATAAAGTTGCATAGAAGCTCTTGAAGCTCACATTTTTGTGGGTTTCTTTTTTTTAAAATAGCCTCATTATACTTTGAATTATAATTAATAGTATAGTCAGAATAAAGGAATACTTTTTAATTTTCTTATTCTTTCTACATTCATTACCATGGAAAATAGTAACGATAAACAAGATACGTTAAGGGTATCAAAAAAAGAAGCCCTGCATTACATGAAAACACTTGTAGATGTTGCCAGAGAATCTTTTTTAATTCTTGATGCCGATCTTAGGGTCATTTCGGCAAACCAAACTTTTTATCAAAAATTTCAAGTTAGGCCGGAAGAAACAGAAAATGTATCTCTTTATGAGTTGGGAAACGGCCAGTGGAATATTCCCGAATTAAGAAAGTTATTGGAAGAAATTTTGCCGAATAAAAAAATAGTGAAAGATTATGATGTCACGCATAATTTTGAAACCATCGGAAAAAAAACAATATTGCTCAATGCTAGACAAATAGATTCGATACAGTTGATTATTTTAGCTATGGAAGATATTACGTCGCGCAAAGAACTTGAGGAAAAATTAGCCGAACATGCAAAAGGACTTGAAACCAAGATAACTGAACGGACGAAGAATCTTTTAGAAAAAGTGAAAGAATTAGAATGGGCAAATAAAAGCATGGTGGGAAGAGAATTGAAAATGATGGAATTAAAAAAAGAAGTAGAAGAATTAAAAAAACAGATCAACAAGGGCAATAATAACGACACACTTAGCCCATCATAATGAAATTCAATGATTCTTTAATTACCAAAGATGTTATTGCTACAGCTTTAATGAAGTCTAGTTTTTACGACATTGCTTTGGCTCGGAGAGGTAGCATTGCTTCCGTAAAAAAAATAGCCAAACGCACCATTGAAGTGGCGATTAAATTGCCCGATAATTTTGATTTTATCGCAGGCCAATATATTTGGCTCCAAATTCCACAATTAAAATACCTGGATCAAAGGGGCAATACTCGGATGTTTTCTATTGCTTCCTCTCCCAGTAAAAAAAGGCAATTGGATATTGTTTTTAGGACCAGCGAAAGCGGGTACAAAAAAACTCTTATTGAATCCGTGGCCGGAACAGAAATAATTTTTTCCGGTCCTTTTGGACCGCTTAAACTACCGGAAGATAGTTTGAGGCCCGTGATATTGGTGGCGGGTGGAATCGGAGTGGCGCCATTTTTGAGTATGATTAGGTTTTCCGCCGAGATTTTTTCGAGGCACAACATTACTCTTATTTGGGCTAATCCCAGCAATGAAGAAGCGATATATGTCGATGAACTTGCAAGCATAGAAAAGGCAAGCGCAAATTTTAATTTAGTAAAAGTATTCGGCCGGTTAAAAAATAGCCACCTAAAACAAATAATGGAAAGTACTATTAATTCCAATGCCGTTTGGTATATTGTCGGGCCACAGAGTTTCGTGGATTCTACAACTCAATTTCTCCATGGCAGCGGAGTGTTGCCCGAAAATATTATTTTTGAAGAATTCTATTCTCAAACGCCATCGGAGTTAGCTTTTAAAAAAAATATATATGCTGCTCCTTTGTTGTTTGCGCCTATGAACCCGTTTTTTACGGTCGTAAAAAATGCTTCTAATCACATTATAATCACTGATGCCAATGGAATGATATTGTATGCAAATAAAGGGGCAGAGAATATGACTGGCTATACTTTTGCAGAAATGAAAGGCAGTACGCCCCGATTATGGGGCGGTCTAATGCCCAGGGATTTTTATGTTAAACTTTGGAAAACAATTAAGCAGGACCGCCAGATATTTTCCGGTGAAATAAAAAATCGGCGAAAAAACCAAGAGCAATACCACGCTTTTGTACGCATATCTCCTATTATTGACAATAATGACACCTTAGTGGGATTTGTGGCCACCGAGGAAGATATTACTCATTTGAAGGAAAAAGAGGGGGGTCTGAAAAATATAGGCATGGCTTTTCAAAATCTTTTGGAAGATTTACGTATTGAGAAATCAAAAGTAGAAGTGGAAAAAGCTAAAGATGAAGCTCTTTTGGCAAGCATTGGCGATGGAATAATTGCGACAGATAAAGAGGGAAATATTATTATTATGAACCATGCAGCAGTGGAGTTGCTACACGAATCAGAAGCAAATTTTTTGGGAAAGAGAATATACGAGATAGTCAAAATGTATAATAGTAAAAGTACTTTAGTGCCGACTAGTGAACGGCCTATTATAATTGCACTTTCAAGCGGGAAATCTACTACTACTGCTACTACTACTACTCACGAGATAATATATTTTTATGAGAAAAAAAATGGAATAAAGTTTCCCGTGGCTATTACTGTAACTCCCATAATGTTAAATAAAAATATTATTGGCGCCATAGAAGTATTTCGCGATATCACCAAAGAAATAAATATTGATAAAGCCAAGACTGAATTTGTTTCTTTGGCATCACACCAATTGCGAACCCCATCAACAGCCGTCAAATGGAATGCGGAAATGCTTTTTGATAAAAAAACCGGAAATCTAACCAAAAAACAGGAGAAATATTTACAGGAGGTCTACCATGGCAACGAACGGATGATTAAATTAATTGATAACTTGCTTTCAGTTTCCCGTTTGGAGTTAGGTAAGATTGTACCTAAAGAAGAAATCATTGACCTTAAAAGATTATTGGAGGGCGTGGTGGCGGAACAAAGGCCCGTTATTTTACAAAAAAAGTTCCGTTTTGAGATTGACCAACCAAAAGAAAATGTGGAAACGGTTACTGATCAACTGCTTGTGCGAATGATTTTCCAGAATTTCATTTCCAATGCTATCAAATACACGCTCGAAAAAGGCACGATTACTTGTGCGTTAAAAAAAACAAATAAGAAAATTATTTTTTTGGTCAAAGACAATGGCGTAGGGATTCCCGAAGCGGCGCAAAAAAGAATTTTTGAAAAGTTATTCAGAGCTGATAATGCAATGGATATTAATAAAGAGGGAAATGGGTTGGGCATGTATATGGTAAAGCAAATCACACAAACCTTAGGAGGAGAGGTATGGTTTGAAAGCGAAGAAGGGAAAGGGACCACTTTTTATCTTAAGATACCATTGAAGGGCAAGGTTTGATGATGGTTAATGCAAATACTTACCCCGTATATTCATTTTCATACAAAGAGATGGTTGCAAAACTCGCTAAAGTAATATAATAATTTTAATATAATAATTACCTTGCATTATGAAATGACCTTTAAAAAATGACTTTCGTAACTAAAGGTAAGTAATTTATATTTATATGGAAAAATATATTAGCAAAACATTTTTAATCTCGGGCAAGGTAATACTTTTATTGCTATTTTCCTTGGGCTTATTTTTCTTTCATTCTAATTTTACAGAAGCGGCGGCTCCCGCCTTTCGATCGCTTAGCGCTATTGCCGGCTCAACTGGCGCAGATGTGACGGTTGCTCTTCCTACCCACCAGGCCGATGATATTATGCTGATGCTCGGCTGGGTGAGAGATCAAGATGACACTGTGGCAGTAACTACAGCGTCGGGTTGGGCACAAGTGAATACAGGATGCACTAGCGCATGCTCTGCCAGTTTTAGCCGAAGCACAACCTCTAGGTATTGGCTTTTTTGGAAAAGAGCTACCTCCTCGTCTGAAACTAATCCGGTTTTTAATAAGAGCGGGGGCAGTGGCGATACCTATGTGGGAGTTATTGTTTATAGTGGGGCTATTGCTAGCGGCAATCCATTTGAAGTTGTCGGTTCTGCTTCCACGGGCACTTCTGACCCTGCTTCCATTACCGGCATTACCACTCTCTCCGCCGAATCTTTGGTGGTCGTTCCGGTTGGCGGCGAAGACAACAATAATGCAAGTATCACTACTACCAGTACCGATCCCTCAGCTTATACGGAACACTACATTGAAGATAATGCGGGATCAGATGGAGCAATTACCTTTAGCGAAGCAGAGAGAACGACAACTGGAATAACTGATGCTATTTCTGTCGATTGGAATAGCGGCAATCCTGTTGGTTGGGGCGGAATAGCACTTGCCCTACAACCGACGGACACCACAGCTCCGACAGTCACTAATGTGAGCTCAACAAAAACTAATGGTTCATACACAACCGATACGCTTATTCCTATTACCATTACTTTCAACGAAGCAGTTAACGTCACCGGCACTCCAAGAATCCAATTAGAAACAGGCACAACTGACCAACAAGTAAATTATTCTTCCGGCACCGGCACGGCCGTTTTAACCTTTAATTACACCGTAGTGGCAGGGGATACTTCGCCTGACTTGGACTACGTTGCCACTAACTCACTTACCTTAAATGGCGGCACCATTAAAGATGCGGCCTTAAATAACGCAACACTTACCCTGCCTACTGTTGGCGGAGCATCATCTATCGCCGGCCAAAAGACTATTATCATCGATACCACCGCCGACGCCGCTCCGGGCACTCCAGATATGACCACAGGCACAGATTCAGGATCCTCAAGTACAGACAATATTACCAGTGATACCACTCCAGATTTTACAATCTCTTGTGTTTCAGGGGACACCGTTACTTTGTATGACAACGTCACTTCAGTTGGAAGCGACACCTGCGCTTCTTCCACTGTTACCATCAGTTCATCTGCTCTTTCAGAAGCCACCCACACTACTATCAATGCCAAGCAAGTTGATGCGGCAGGAAACTCCTCGGTTGCTTCAGGAAACCTTTCTATCGTTATCGATGTCACGAGTCCTTCTGCGCCCACAACTGCTCCCGATTTGGATTCTGTATCCGACACAGGAACTTCAAGCACTGATAATATTACCGCCGATACCACACCAACTCTTAGTGGCACTTGCACTACGGGGGACACGGTTAATTTATTTGCCGGAACTTCTAATGTAGGGACTAGTGCATGCGCAAGCTCTGCATATTCAATTACATCTTCGTCACTTGCTCCCGATGGAGTTTTTGTGATGACCACCAAATTTGCCGATGTCGCTGGAAACAATTCAACCGCTTCATCATCACTTTCTATTACCATTGATACCACAGCACCGACCAACCAAAATACAGTTTTTGCGGCAAACACCGCTAAACAAATATCCACACCGGTAACCGTTGTTTCTTCGGGCAGTGCAACAAATTCAATTTGGTTTGCTCCCGCTGGCACCACAGTGTTTGCCGCCAGTTCAACTATGACCACGGCTGGCGGGACTGCTACTTCTATTTTGACTCCAGCAACCGTAGGCAGTTATAAAATGTTTGTCATTGATGCGGCCGGAAATGTTTCAGCGACTTCAACGGCAACACTGAACGCTATTTCCACTGCAAAGTTTGTTATTTTACCGCCTTCAAGCGGAACGGTTGGCACACCGGTTA
>Ga0155669_116_pt2 | contig 51471 bp, 55 predicted proteins | sample RifCSPlowO2_01_FD_107326 | JGI IMG/M metagenome (GOLD analysis project Ga0155669, IMG submission 107326) | Candidatus Staskawiczbacteria bacterium RIFCSPLOWO2_01_FULL_38_12b | reverse complement strand
AAATAGATGTAAGCGGTAAAAATATTTCTACCTCTAGCGCTTCTGATATTACGGTCAACTCTGGTACAAATCAGGGATCGGCAAGTATTTCAATAGTATATCCAAATGGCGGGGAAACCATGCAAGTGGGAGATATTCCCCGTATCACTTGGACAACCATTGGATTTGCCTCTACTGACAGGGTTACTATAACAACCTATATGCCATCTAACCCATATTTAAATATAAAAACAATTACCAGTTCCGTTTTGGCAACCCAGGGGTATTATGATTGGAGTATTACAAAATACAACCTACCTTCCACCAGTTACCCGGTAAGTTTACGAGTTAAGATTGAGTCGCCAAGTAAAAATATTTCTACCTCTAGTGCATCTGACTTTACGGTCAATGGTCCGCCTGCTAGTTAATATTTTACTTTAAAACATCGTTACGACCAGGCGCCGTGCGGGTGTGGCGCCTGGTCAATATATAGAAATTTTGCGATATGACTGATTTTTTAAAAGTAGACGAAGTATTGCAGTATCTGAACCTGAAAAAAGATATGGTGGCTGCTGAGTTTGGCTGTGGATCGGCTGATTTTACCATAGCTCTGGCAAAAATATTAAACCATGGCAGGGTGTATGCCTTTGATATTCAGGAGGAAAAATTATCGGCACTAAAAACCAAGTTGCGGTTAAAACATGCTACCAATGTGTCAATGGTGCTTTGCGATTTAGAATTGCCCAGCGCCTCTGGATTGCCGGATGATTCTTTAAACTTGGTGCTTATCCCCAGCGTTTTATTTCAAGTGGAAAATAAGTATGCTATACTGGAGGAAGCAAAAAGAATATTGAAGTCAGGGGGAGAATTGTTGGTGATAGATTGGTTTGAACATGCGCCATTTGGCCCGAAAGAAGGCGCCATAAGCCCTGATCAATTAAAAAAAATCATTGCGCCCTTGGGATTTTCACTAAAAAAAGAATTTACAGTAGCAGACTCTCATTACGCGTTGCTTTTTGTCAAGTAATCTAGGATACCATTGTTGCGAATAATACGAACTAATCCAAAAAATTATCAATAAAAATTTAGAAACTATGGACCCAAGAAAAGATAATAAAAAAATAACTACTATTAATGAATTGGCGGAGATGATACGCGGCAGTTTTCAAACGGCTCAAGAACATGTTGACGGGAAATTTTACAAAGTAGATGAAAGATTTGATAAAGTTGAAAACAGGTTAGATAAAGTTGAAAAAGATTTAAAGGAAGTGAAAGAAAAAGTTAATGGTTTTATTGACACTTACCATGAAGAAAAATTGCCAATGCGGATGGACTACATTGAAAATATGCTAAATGTGCCAAAAAAGTAATCGGGTGGGTTATGAATTTAGAATCTTGTATCTTGAAGCTAGAATAGAATAAAAAGAACACTGAATGCAAGTTTTATATTCTAAATTCTATATTCAATTCAAGCCTCAAAATACCATATTCAAGATTCTAAGTTTTAAATATGAAACATAGTTTACTTTTATTATTTATATTTGTGGCGGTGGCTTTTTTAGGATCGGCGAGTTTGGTTTTAGCTGGCGGACCCTGTTCCAGTAGTTCCGAGTGCCCTGTTGCCGGCAGCGCTTTGACTGAGACTCAATGTGCTTACACTCCTGGATCACCTCCGGGTTGTTACTGTATGAATCCGGGTGCGGGCTTCCCTAACTGTTCTAATAACGTTGGCACCAACCTTCCTAATCCTTTGTGTTTTGAAGGACCGGGTAGTGCTAATTGCGTCAATGATTTTCCCGGTCTTATAACTAAAATTACCACCTATATCGTCAGCATTATCGGATCGTTGGCGGTATTGATGTTTGTTTGGGCGGGAATCCTTTTTGTCACTTCTGCGGGGAAAGCCGGTCAAGTTGAAAAAGCAAAAAAAGTGTTATTTTATGCGGTCATAGGAGCCGCCATTGCATTGGCCGGTACGGGATTTATTGCGGTGGTAAAAGGCGTGATAGGAGAGCCACCGGCTTAATTTTGCAATATTTGGATTCTATTGGACCGTGTGGATATCGCTTTGCATTATTGTTTGTAACATAATATAATGAAATATAGTTTACTTTTATTATTAGTGGTAGTTATTTTTTTAGGATCAGCGGGTTCGATTTTGGCTTCAGAAGTAGGTATATTTTGTGCTACTGATTCTGATTGTCCTCTTCCTGGTGACCCTGAATCTCATACTAAATGTGACCTTGAGCCTAGCCGATCCACTCCAGGTTGTTACTGTAATGTTCCGGATTCTGGGCTTTCCACCTGTGGAGGGGTTGGCGATGGTGATGGTGGTGGAGGAGGTGGGGACTGGGGTGATGATGGGGTTGTCGGTTTTGGTATTAATCTATTAAATCCCTTGTGTGGGGGATCGAGTACTATTTGTGCCAATGATTTTCCAACGCTTATCACAAAAATTACCGGTTACATATTTGATATTATGAAAGCGTTGGCGGTATTGATGCTGGTTTGGGCGGGAATTCTTTTTGTAACGGCCGCAGGCAAAGCCGACCAAATCGAAAAAGCGAAAAAGGCATTATTTTGGGCATTAATAGGAGCCGCTATTGCTTTGGCCGGCGACGGATTAATTGCCTTAGTAAAAGTGATAATAGGAGAGCCGCCAAGTTAATTCCCTATATAAAAAGAGTGTGATAATATTAATAAATCCAGCACCGCTTTCTTAGTATAATTATTCTTTGAATTATTGATTGTAGTATGAAAATGGTGCTGAATAAATAAAGGTCGATATATAGTAACGCATAAATAGCAAAGCTATTTATATTATTAAAAAGTTCACCCGGTTAAATAATTTCGCCAGGACCGGGTCGAGAATGTTCGCTAAAGCGGATAATTCTTGCGACCCTATTTCGAAATTACCGCTTTGCGGTATTTAACAGGGTAAAAAATCAAAATGAATAAAAAATTAAGTTTATTAACTTCAACCGTATTGACTGCGCTATTAACATCGCCGGTTATTGCATTTGCCGCATTCAACCCAATACCTGAGCCAAACGTAGTTCCCGGTATTACTGTTTGGGATATTTTAAATGCCGTATTAGGTTTGGTTTGGCCGATAATGGCAGCAGTTGCTGTAATAATGTTCATTATAGCGGCATTTTTGTTTTTGACATCTAGTGGAGATCCAGCTAAAGTGGGAGCAGCGAGACAATCTGTTGTATGGGCAGTTGCGGGTTTGGGCATAGCATTAATTTCATTCTCAATCCCTTATATTGTAAGAAACGTGTTCACGGGCATTGGAGTTTAGGTAATTTATCTTAAAGATACATCAACTCCGTTAAAAGCGAGGGGTACCGTTGCAGCATCTTTTAACGGAGTTGGTTTACAGTTGGTCATTTAAATTACCTTGAATTTAGAAATGCCACATGAAAAAGAATTTTCGGGTCTTTTTCCCGAATTCGGGCTATAAATTTGCTATAATTTTTATGCGTATGCGTAGCTACGCCTAAAAATTCTACCTGTCTGCTTTTGCACAGGCAGATCAAATTTCTATCTCCGAATTCGGGAAAAATACCGCTAAAGCATTTGGTAATTCAAGGTAAATTAAAAAACATGAATAAAAAATTAATTATTTTATTTTATTTACTGATGGCGTTAATGTTTCCCGCAACTAGCTTGGCGGTCACGCTAATACCTTTACCGGGTGTTATTCAAAATGCCCCTATTAATATTTTTGACCCTATATTTAGTATTTTGTGGCCGTTATTTGCCGGTTTTTCTGTGATAATGTTTATTGTTGCGGCGTTTATGTTTTTAACGGCAAATGGCGAGCCAGGTAAAATATTATTAGCAAGAAACGCCATGATATGGGCTTCAGTTGGAGTGGGAGTAGGTTTATTGTCATTTTCCATCCCTTTTATGGTTAAGTTTGCGTTGAATGTATAAATGTGTGTTTTAAAATTTTTTGAATATTAAATAGCGCATCTTAAAAAATTTTGAATATAATGAACAAAAAAATAGCCCCCACATTTACTGCGTTAACCTTGCTTTTTTTACCGGTTGCGGTACTTGCCATAAATATTCCCAGTTTTCCGCCAGGAGCAAATGTTAATGTGATGACTATTATTGACGCAGTGTTTAGTTTTATATGGCCGTTATTTGCCGGTTTTTCGGTGGTCATGTTTGTTATTGCGGGTTTTATGTTTTTATTAGCCAATGGGGATGTAACCAAGGCGGGAGGGGCAAGGAGCGCGGTAATATGGGGATCGGTTGGGGTGGCGGTAGGGGTATTGGCATTTTCCATTCCTTTTTTGGTTAAATTTGCTCTTGGTATATAACTTTAATTTTGAATATTAATGAATAAAAAAATAATTGTTTTATTTGCTTTGGCAACATTCTTGGTTTTGCCCGTTGCCGTTTTTGCGATAAGCTATCCTGATATGCCCGGGGACGATCTTGATATCAGGGCAGCCATTGATGGCATCTTTGCTTTTATTTGGCCGATATTTATCGCCATTGCCATGGGAATGTTTATTTGGGCCGGATTTTTATATTTAACGGCCAATGGGGAAGTAGGTAAATTATCTTTAGCGGGCAAGGCGGTAATAGGGGGAACGATTGGGCTTGCTATAGCGTTTCTGGCATCATCCATGCCTTTTATTGTCAACAATATTCTTTTTCCGCCACCGCCACCACCCGCGGTTTGCGGAGATACTGCCCCTGCATGCGATGGAACATGTCCGGCTGGACAAGCATGCATCGTCGGCCTTAGTGAAAATTGTATTTGTAATTAAAATAAAGGTGTAATATCTTAAATGAACAAAAAAATAATTGCACTAGCATCTTTAATGGTATTAGTATTATTGCCCATGGTTGCTTTGGCGGCATCGCCAACTCCGGCCGAATGGTTTAAGGGCATTATAGATAGATTGTTGGAAATTATAGTGTGGCCGTTGTTTATTGCTTCAGTGGTGATCATGCTTATTTATGCCGGGTTTTTATTTGTAACCGCCGCCGGCGATGTCGCAAAACTTTCAAGGGGCAAAAGCGCCTTTATATGGGCGCTTGTGGGAATTGCGGTTGGCATAGCGGCTTTTTCCGCGGTAAATATTATAGAGGAGATTATTGGGGAAACACCTGTTCTAACATGTGGGGAGAGTGTTGCTCCTACATGTGGCGGAGAATGTGTACCCGGGCGAACATGCACTTCTACGAGCGTGGGCGGTTCTAGTTGCTTTTGTGCTGAAGATTAAGAACAATACTGAGTTGTTATTTTTTGCGTAAAAGAGTGCGAGATTGGTACTATAAAATTTCTGGGAAACTTGCATACTGCGGACGTGGCGAAATTGGCAACCGCACTAGCCTTAGGAGCTAGCGCTCGCAAGAGCTTGTGGGTTCGAGTCCCACCGTCCGCACCAAAATTGAAAAGCCGCTCCAGAACCACATTGGGTTCGGGGCGGCTTTTTTTATTTAAATTACGAGGTTTTTATTTCGATTTTTTCTTCAACGTCTTTTTTAGGAATGGTAACCGTAAGCATTCCTTTGTCCATTTCTGCCGATGCTTTTTCGGTATAAATATTTTCTGGTAATACGATTTTTCTTGAAAACGGCCCGAAGTAACACTCTTGGTAAAAATATTTTTTTTCGGGAATGTCATGGGGATCCGGCCGGTTTCCTTTTATCACCATCATTTCTTTTTCAACAGAAATGTCCAAATCTTTAATATTGGTTCCCGCAATGGCCGCCAGTACCACAAAATCAGTATTGGTTTCAAACACATCAACCACCAACTCCCCTTCTTGGTTAAATATCACCTTGTTTTCTTCCGTTACGGCGCTAGTATTAGATTGTATTTCTCCTCTTAATTTTATTTTTTTAGCCATTTTTTATTAGGGTCTAGGGTTTAGCGTCTAGCGTCTAGTGAAAAAATCGTTCACTGAACCCTAGCCCCTAGGCGCTAGACCCTAGATTTTACAAATGCTTTTCATTTTTTTTACTTTATCAAAAGCCGTAATGATAAACAGTAATAGGCCAAAAAGTATCATGCTAGGGATTAAAAAGTTTATTGGATAAATCAATGTTGCGATGGAAAAATCATAAAGCCCATGCAAGAATGTCGCAATGCCCAATCCCCCTATGCTTAATAATACCTTTTTTTTAGGGTCAAGAAAAGAGAGGGCAATAAAGTATCCTGTCAGGCCCGAACAAAGCGCATGCAGTAAGGTGGCTCCTACAAAACGGATAAAGCTTATGGTGATGGTGGTCTTGATGAGCATATCAAAAGAAGAGACATCCAGGGGCGAAAATAAATAAAGGATATTTTCCACTGCGGCAAAACCCAGTGCGGCAACCATCATATACAGCATGATATCCAGTGGCTCGTCGAGTGCATAATTGTCAAAAATATTGACTTTGACTATCAGGTATTTTAACAACTCCTCGGTGAATGCAATAACTATAAACCATTTTACTATCGCCAGAATAATAAAGTGTTGGCTAAAAAATTCGCCATTTTGAAGCTGGTGCAATGCCAAGGAAAGCCCTATTTGGATAAGCAGTACTGGCACGGTGATGACGCTTCCCATTAAAAAAATTTTTATAATCATCCTTTTGGGTTCAGGATGCAGGTCTTTTTTAAGGTAATAAAAAAGCCAAGCAACACTCGGCAAAATTCCAAATAAAATATATAGAGGGATGCGATAGTACTCCATTACTTCATGGAACATGAAACATGGAACATGAAACAAAACTACGACGCCGTTTTTTTGTTATGTATTCTATGTTATGTGTTATGTGAGTTATTTTGGCCATCGCTCAATCATCAACAACTTTTTATCCTTAATCGGTAATTGCTGATAAATTTCTTCGGTAATAAAAGGCATGAAAGGGTGCAGTAGTTTTAATGAATTTGTAAGTATTTCCAAAAGCATATATTGTGTGGCCGTGCGACTTTTTGGATCAGCCAATGCTTCTTTGCTTTCTTCTATTATTTTATCACAAAAGGTATGCCAAAAATAGTGATATATTTTTTCTGCGGCGATATAAAACTTGTAATCATCCATTAGTTTTGTGGTTTCTTTAACCAGTTTTTGCAGTTCCTTTATATTTTTCTTTTGCGCAGTATTTAGCGAAATTTTTGCCTTAGGATTATAGTCTTTTAAATTCATCACCACAAACCGGCTGGCGTTCCAAATTTTATTGGCAAAATTTTTGTACCCCCTGATTCTATTTTCATCCAAGGCAAGGGAAGTGCCCGGAGTGTTTCCTATGACCAGGCTTATCCTTAAGGAGTCAGTTCCGTATTTATCAATTAATTCCATGGGATTGATTACATTCCCCTTGCTCTTTGACATTTTTTCTCCTTTGGCATCCAATACCAATCCGTGCAAGTACACCGTTGTAAATGGCAGTTTTTTGGTGGTATAAAGCCCGAGCATTAACATCCTTGCCACCCAAAAAAAGATGATTTCACCGGCGGTTTCCATCACATCGGTGGGGTAAAAAGTCTTAAAATCATTTTTTTGGCCGGCTTGCAAAGTTGCAAACGGCCACTGCCCTGAAGAAAACCAGGTATCAAACGTATCGGTTTCTTTTATTAAATTACCGCCGCACTTCCCGCAGGTCCCGTTTAAATCCGAAGGATTTATTTCGGGATGGGTAGTATCAATTATAGCACTTTGGCATTTTTCACAAATTTTTGCCGGTATGGGAATACCCCAGACAATTTGGCGTGAAAGAGGCCAATCGGTAATATTTTTTAGCCAATGCAAGGATATTTTTTTATAATGTTTTGGAATAAAGGTCACTTTGTTTGCCTGAATTGATGCTATGACCGGCTTTGCCAAGCTTTCCATTTTTAAAAACCATTGATCTTTTATTTGGGGTTCAATGAGTGTTTCGCATTTATAGCATCTTTTAACCACATGCTTGTAGTTTTCTTCGATTTTTTCCACCAAACCTTTTGCTTGCAATTTTTCTATGATTTTTTGGCGTGCTTCGGTGATTTTCATTCCCGAAAATTCACCGGCAATCGGCAACAGTTTTCCATAAAAATCAATAATCTGCTCTTTATCTAGGCTGTGTTTTTGGGCAATTTCAAAATCTACCGCATCGTGCCATGGGGTGATGGTCATGGCTCCCGTGCCAAAGTCCATGTCTATAGCTTCGTCTTTAATCACCGTTGCCTCTATAGGGCCGTTTATCCACTCCAAGGCAATTTTCTGCCCATGTTTGTAATTGGCGTATCGCGGGTCTTTTTGGTGCATTACCACGTACTTGTCGCCAAACTTAGTTTCAGGGCGCACTGTGGCAATCACAAAAGGCCCGTATTTTAAATAGTAGAGTTTATCAATTTGCTCGGCATCTTTGGTTTCCAAATCTGAAAGAGAAGTTTGATGCTTGCTACACCAATTGATTATTTTTTTACCCCGATATACCAGTCCTTTGTCATATAATTTTTCAAATGTTTGATAAACGATGGTTACAATATCTTTATCTAAGGTAAACTTTTCGCGCGACCAATCACACGAAGCCCCCATTTTTTTAATTTGCCCTTCAATATTTTTTTTATTTTCCAAGGTGAATTGCAAAATTTCCTGGTATAATTCTTCGGGTTTCATTTTAAACCGGCTCCTTCCCTCTTTTTCCAGTTTCTTTTCATATACCACCTGGGTTTCAAAACCGGCGTGATCCAACCCTGGAAGCCATAAAGCCTTAAATCCCCGCATTCGTTTATAGCGGGTCATAATATCTTCAATGGTCATCACCAAAGCATGCCCGGCATGTAAATTGCCATTGGCATTGGCCGGCGGCATAATTATCGTGAATGGTTTGCGTTTATCTGCGTTAATCCGCATTGAATCTGCGTTAATCTGCGTGCCTGACAATTTGTCAGGCGAGAAAAAACCGCTGTCTTCCCACAGTTTGTAAATGTTATCTTCAACTTGTTTGGCGTCGTATGGTTGTCCGTTTTTTAGCGTTTCCATTACTTGATTTTAACTTATTTATCCGAAGCAGAAAATATTGACAATAAAAGTTTTATAGTATAAACTATATTTAGTTCCTGGACAATTTTTTCGTAGGCAGCTATGCCTTAAAATAGCGGAGGATACTATGTCGTTTTTCTTTTGTGAGTCAAAACAGTATGAACCCGAAACTTTCAAGGGCTTTGGAGGTGGCAGAGAAGTTGTGTCAGCGAGTTCAGTAGAAGATGCCCGTAAAAAAATTGAGAAAATAAAAAAAGAAAAAACGAGCCCCTATTATCGGCTCCTGCTCGCAAACTATGGATTCTGCGGACATTACAAAAAAAAGGAAATGGCTCAGAATATTAGACGCCGCTATGTTAGGAAAAACAAGAGGCATAAATGGGTGTGAGAACCTATTAAATCCTCAAATTCGCGTCGACAGATAACTTCTGCCACGCGATTTTTTTTGCTTTGTTAAGATATCCGGCGATGGCAATCATAAGAGCATTATCTGTGGACAATGCAGAATTTGGAATTAAGTATTTTGTAGTTGGAATTTCTTGTCGGACTTTTTTTACCAGTTGTTTTCGTAATTCTTGGTTTGCCGAAACGCCGCCTCCAAGAATAATGGTTTTAGCTTTATAGTCTTTTGCTGCTTGCAGAGTTTTTTTAATCAATACATCGCAAATGGCATCTTGTACGGCAAAACACATTTCTTGAATGAATTTTTCAGATTTTACTATTTTTGGCTTAGTATCCCTTACTTTATATAGAATGGCGGTTTTTAAACCGGAAAAACTAAAATCATAATCTTTGGAATTTATCATGGGGCGAGGCAAAATGATAGGATTTGCCAGAGCACTCAAGCGTTGAGTGCTCGGCTGAAATTGCGCTGCTATGCGCGCAATTTCAGGTCCTCCCGGATAACCCAGACCTAAAATTCTGGCGGCTTTGTCAAAACATTCACCGGCGGCGTCATCCCTCGTTTCACCGATAATTTCATAACTGCCAACTTTTTTTACCAAAATCAATTGGGTGTGTCCGCCAGAAACAATGAGCGATATTGCAGGAAATGCCATCTTGGGATTTTCCAGAAAATTAACTAAAATGTGAGCCTCGATATGATTTACGGGAATCACCGGAATATCCCAAAAATAACTTAAAACTTTGGCAAAATTTACGCCAACCCAAAGACATGGCTCAAGTCCCGGTCCATTGGTAACTGCAATTGCGTCAATGGCGGGCTTGCCCTGAGCGTAGTCAAAGGGTTTTTCGTAGGTTTCCAAAAATTCTTTTACGGATTCAAAAAGAGTATTTTCTTTTTCTAGTATTTTTTCAACCGTTTTAAATTGTCTTACAAATTTCAAAGGTGTGAAATTTGTAAGACTTTTATTTTTAAGTAATTTTGATTCTTTTAAAGCTTGGGTTAAAACGGGTATTAAATTGCACTGGTGTTCCCGTTTTGCCATCATGGGGAAAACCCCGCCATAATTTGCATGGATTTGCTGAGAGGAAACGATGTTGCTTAAAACTTGAAACTTGGAGCCTGAGGCTTGAAGCACTGCTATTCCCGTATCGTCGCAAGATGTTTCGATGGCTAATATTTTCATATTATTTACGGTATTCAGTATACATGATATTTTATAATTTAAAATAATCGGTCAGTTTTAATGTTTGAAATAAGGGATTTTTTATGCTACCATGATTGAATTTCAATGATTAAAAAAAGCCATTTTTTTTATTTTTTAATTCTTTTTATTGTACTGGTTTCTTGTGGTTTTTTTATCACTTCCGGCTGGCAAGATCCGGATTTTGGCTGGCACGTGCGTACCGGGGAATTGATTTTACAAGAAGGAGTACCCCAACAAGATTGGTATTCTTATACGATGCCTGATTTTCATTGGATTGACCACGAATGGCTAACCGATGTATTGATGTACAAGGTTTATTCAATATACGGTTTTTATTTTTTGTTGTTGGTTTTTTTAGTCCTTTATACGGCTTCTTTTTTTATTGTCGCAAAACCCGGGCAATCTTTTATTGATCTGGCTCTTCCCATATTTTTTGGGTATTGGGCCACCGCTTCTTTTTTGGGAATCCGGCCCCAGCTTTTAACAGTACTATTTGTTGCGATAGTGTGGAGAATAATTAATAAATTTTTAAATAATAACTCTAAATTAATTTATTTTTTGCCGTTGCTATTGGTATTGTGGGTTAATTTGCATGCCGGATTTTTTGCCGGACTTTGCATATTGCTGGTAGTCTTATGTTTGGAAATTTTCAAAAAGACGGGTGTTATTCAAAAAATTCCGCAACTGCATTTTTTAAATATAAAGGAGCAATCGTATCAAAAAGTAGTAACCATAGCCTCTGTATTGGCCTTTTCTTTTTTTGCGACCGTAATAAATCCCTATGGCTTAAGAATTTACCAAGAAGTTTTTAGAACCGTCGGGGATAATTTTTTAAGATTTCATATTTTAGAGTGGATGCCTTTAATTTCCACAAGCTCGTTATTTATATGGCTTTATATATCTTTATTTATATTTCTGTGCAGTATTACTATAATCAAGTTTCATAGAAGCCTTGATGTTAATGATATTATTTTTTCTTTATTATTTTTATTTTTAGCTTTTTGCAACCAGCGTTACTTTTTAATTTTCGTTATTTTTACGATTCCTGTTTTTGGAGATTTATTTTTGCATGCCAGGCAAGAGGCAACATCAAAATCAATGAGTAGCTCTGCCTGGAGAATTTTTTTATCAGTAACGGGTGCCATTATTTTTTCTTTTTGTATTTTTGCTACTAGTTTTACAAATCACACTGGTTTTAATGCAGAATACCGTCTTGAAAAAGCAGTATCTTTTTTAAAAAGTGTGCCGCTTTCAGAAAACATGTTAAATGAATACAACTGGGGCGGATATTTAATTTGGAAATTGCCCGAACGGAAAGTATTTATCGATGGAAGAATGCCAAGCTGGCGCCAAAACAATCAATTTGTGTTTGGCGACTACATTAAAATAATGGAAGCGCAAGCTGGCGCAAAAGAACTTTTAAAAAAATATGATATTAAGATAATTTTTTTAAGCAAGGACAAAAAAGATCAAGCTATAAAATATATAACCTACCAAGAAAAGCCCAAAAATCAATTTTCGGGCATGTTGCAAAAGTATAAGTGGATTTTTGAAAAACTAGGAATCAATTATCCCTCAAAAAGTATTTATAACCTATTGATTGATTCTGGCTGGCAGACAGTGTATGAGGACGACATTGCTATAATTTTAACAAAATAACACATGTTTTTATCGGTTGTCATACCTGCTTATAACGAAGAAAAAAGGATCAAAAAAACCTTGCTCCAACTTAATGATTATTTGTCTTTGCAAAGATACGATTATGAAATTATTGTTGTTAACGATGGTTCACATGACGCAACAGTAGAAGTTGTCAGGAAGTTAGAAATTCCAAATTTAACCATAATGAGTAATGAAAAAAATTATGGCAAGGGCTATGTGGTCAAGCAGGGATTATTAAGAGCAAAAGGCGAGTATAGGTTATTTATGGATGCTGATAATTCTACCTCTATTAAAGAGCTCTCAAATTTCTTACCATATGCGAAAAATTACGATATTATTATAGGATCCCGTAACATGCAAGGATCTAAAATTATTAATTCACAACCACTGCACAGAAGAATTCTGGGTATTTTTTATGGTCTGTTGGCCAGGTTGGCGACGGGTCTTTTTAATATTAAAGACATCCAGTGCGGTTTTAAATTATTGAATGCCAAAGCCGTAAAAGATATTTTGCCTTTATGCAACATTAATGGTTTTGCGTTTGATTCTGAAATATTAGTTATTGCTAAAAAAATGGGTCATACCATTAAAGAAGTTCCGGTTGTGTGGGCCAATGATGTCCAAACCAAAGTGCGCTTTTTGGGAATGTTAAAAATGCTTCTGGATTTATCAAGGATAAGATGGAATTTAGTTACCGGAAAATATAAGAGTTAATTAGGCTTTGCCATTGATTTTTTTCAATTTTAGACGTAGAATATCGGTATCATTTGGTAATCAGATAATTGGGATTTGACTTGTTCTGAGCCACGCCGAAGGATTGAAAATTGAAAATTCTGCGCACGCCGTGGCGTGCGCAACCTGGTCCCATCGTCTAGCCTGGTCTAGGACACAAGATTTTCACTCTTGTAACCCGGGTTCAAATCCCGGTGGGACCGCTATGGATAAAAAAGAATATCTGGATATTTCAAAAGCCAGCGATATTGAAGATAAAAAAGAAAGAGGATTATATCGTTTTTTTGAAATGATCCCGGGAATGGTAAGCTTTGGAACTCTTTTAGGGGTTCTTGTTTTTTCATGGCTTATTCCTTTGTGGGTGTCAATTTTTATCATCTGTTTTTGTTTTTATTATTTATTCAGGATTTTTTATTTTTCTTTGCATCAGATTGTCGGTTATATAAAAACGAAAAGACATATGAGAAAAGACTGGTTGCAAATGCTTAAAAAAATCAAACATAAAAATTGGAAAAAAATATACCACGTGGTCATTTTGCCAACTTATAAAGAAGGAGAGCATATTATAAAAGAAAGCCTTGATTCATTGGCGTCTTCAACGTATCCTAAGGAAAAATTAATTATTGTTTTGGCCATAGAAGAAAGGGCGGGTGAAGAATTTAAAGAAATAGCCAGAAAAATAGAAAAGGCATACGCCGGCAAGTTTTTTAAATTTTTAATCGTAGTGCATCCAAAAAATATCAAAGGGGAAATAGCCGGTAAAGGATCTAATGTGGCTTACGCCGGAAACATGGTAAAAAACGCCATTATTGACGTGTTGAAAATTCCCTATGAAGATATTTTAATTTCTTCGTTTGATGTTGATACTAAAGTGTATCCCCAGTATTTTTCTTGTTTGACCTGGTATTATTTAACCGAAGAAAATCCTCTGCGGGCAAGTTATCAGCCGATTCCCGTATACAATAATAACATTTGGACCGTTACCTTTTTTGCCAGGGTGGTATCTACATCAAACACTTTTTGGCAAATGATCCAACAAGAGCGGTCGGAAAAACTTACCACCTACTCAAGCCACGCCATCCCTGCAAAAGTATTTTTTGAAGTAGGGTATCCCTCAAATGTGGTCTGCGACGACTCCCGGATTTTTTGGCGGGCATACCTTTATTACAACGGGGATTATCGGGTGGTTCCTATTTACTATTTGGTTTCCATGGACGCAGTGGATTCTCCCAGCATTTTTACATCAATGGTAAACCAATACAAGCAGCAAAAGCGCTGGGCGTGGGGGTGTGCTGAAATTCCTTACACGCTCTACGGTTTTTTACAAAATAAGGATATTCCGTTTTGGAAAAAGATTTCTCATTCATACACCTTAATCGACGGATATTGGTCTTGGGCTACCGCATCACTGTTGCTTTTTGCGCTGGGCTGGCTGCCGATATTTTTAGGTGGAAATAAATTTAATGTTACGATGCTGTCTTTTAATTTACCGATTTTAACCAGCAGGGTCATGACGATTTCATTGGTGGGCATGATGGTTTCCGCAGTGCTTTCCACTATGCTTTTGCCTCCAATTCCCAAGGGGGTAAGCAAATTAAAAAAAATAACCATTTTTTTCCAATGGATATTTTTGCCTTTTACCTTGATCATTTTTGGCGCTTTCCCGGCATTGGATGCCCAAATGCGGCTGATGCTGGGAAAATACATGGGTTTTTGGGTAACGGAAAAAATCAGGAGTTGATTACAGAATGTTATTAATTCAAAGATTCTTTATTTTTTCCGTTACCCAAAAACGTAGATTGGCTCATTGACATCAATACAACTTCTCTTGGAGAAAAAAATGTTAAATTCCATCGTAGAATTATACGTGACTCCACTTGATTCTTTTGGGCAAATAGTCCACCAAGATCTTTGGATTCATGTTAATAATCCAAAACTCTGTCTTTTAACATTAAAAAACTTTTGTGCCATGAATAGCAAAAAAAGTGCACGCATTATTTTAATCTATGAAAACGGCAATCGCAAAAATCATTTTCAAAATTCGGATGGAACCATATTCCCCATCATAAGAGAACTTTGCAGCTAAAGTAAAAGTCCGCAACACATGAGGCGGTCTTTTTTTTACTCAAAATGGATTTTTGATTTAAATTGCCCCAACTGTTCTAAAAGTAAAGGATATCCTTTTAATTCGGGGTCTTTTTCTAATATTTCTTTTGCGGCGGTTCGGGTTTTTTCCACCAAAAATATATTTAACATGCCTTCCATGGCCACATCCGGAAGCCCCCATTGCTGTGCGCCGTACAATTGCCCTGGGCCGCGAATTTCCAAATCTTTTTGCGCCAGCTCAAAGCCATTATCAGAATCAACCAATGCTTTTAAGCGTTTTCGGTTTAATTGGTCGGGACTGGTGGTAAATAAAAAGCAGTATGATTGCATGTCGCTTCTGCCGACTCTGCCGCGGAATTGATGCAGTTGCGCCAAACCAAAGCGCTCGGCTCCTTCAATCATCATAACGGTTGCCCTGGGCACATCTACTCCGACTTCTACTACTGATGTAGAAACTAAAATATCAATTTCCCCTTTTTTAAAATCCAGCATCACCCGTTGCTTTTCTTCAGTTTTCATTTTTCCGTGGAGCATGGTAATGCGTAAATCCGGGAAAATTTCTTTGGAAAGTTTTTCGTATTCTTGTTTTACCGTTTTCATTTCTAAAACACCAAAGAGGCTTGGGTTATAATTGGAAACCGCAAAAGATCCGGTAATCGGCAGTGCGCTATTTTCATTTTCTTCCCTGCCGATTTTGGGGCAGATGACAAAAACTCCTTTACCGTCGCGCACTTCTTTTTGGATAAATTCGTAAGCGGCTTTGCGGTCTTTTGGATCCACAATGACTGTTTTTATTTTTTTGCGGTTTTTGGGCATTTCTTTTATTAGTGACAAATCCAAATCGCCATACACGGTTAATGCCAAAGTTCTTGGAATCGGGGTAGCCGTCATGGAAAGCAAGTGGGGGATTATTTTTTGGTCTTTGATTAATTGGGCGCGCTGGCTGACCCCAAACCGGTGCTGTTCATCTAAAATAACTAACGCTAATTTTGAGAATTTTATCGTTTTTTGGATTAACGAATGCGTGCCGATTAAGATATTGATTTGCCCGAATTCCAATTCTAGCAGCAAGTCTTTTTTCTTAATTTCTTGGATTTTTCCCGCTTTATAAATAAAACTTTCTTTGCCGGTTAAATATCCAATGGTGGTGCCAAATTTTTCTAACATTTTTGAAATGCCCTTAAAATGCTGGCTGGTCAAAATTTCCGTTGGCGCCATAAACGCCACTTGGTAGCCATTTTTTACGGCGCTTAGTGCGGCCATGGTTGCCACGACCGTTTTGCCGCTTCCAACATCTCCTTCTAGTAACCGCGACATCGGCACCGATTTTTCCAAATCTTTTAAAATTTGATAGCTGCACTGTTTTTGCGAATCGGTTAATTGAAATGGCAGGCTTTCGGTAAATTCTTTCATTAATTTGGCATCCATGGCGCAGGCCAGCGCTGTTTTTTGCATTAATTTGGCGCGCTGTTTTAAAATGGAAAGTTGCAGTAAAAATAAATCTTCAAAACTAAACCGCGCTTTTGCCGCATCTGCGGCTTCAAAAGAATCCGGGAAATGAATTTGCCAGATCGCTTCTTTAACCGCCAAAAATTTGTGTTTCTTTAAAATTTCTTCCGGAAGTATTTCACCAACTTTATCAAAAAAATATTCAAGCAAGGGCTTTATCATATATCGCAACCATTTACTGCTTACGCCTTTGGTTTCAGAATATACCGGAATAATCCGGCCGGTATGCGTTAAATTGCTTGCCCTGAGCGAAGTCGAAGGGTTATCATCAATGTCACTGATTTTTTCAAAGACCGGATTATTTAAATATACCCCATTTTTACTTAAAGTGACTTTTCCAGCCAAGCACACAAAATCATCTTCTTTTAATGATTTGGTTAAAAACGGTTGGTTAAACCACAAGGCTTTTATTGAACCGGTTTCATCTTCTACGAGAGCTTCGGTAATGGTCATATACTTTTTAAACGTTTGGGTATTTTCTATTTCAATAATTCTGCCTTGCACGCATGCAACTTCACCAACTTTTATGTCTTTAATAGGAATAATATTAGAAAAATCCTCGTATCGTAAAGGAAAATAAAACAGCAAATCCTGGACGGTTTTAATTCCCAGTTTTTTTAACTTTTTATGATAAGCCGAGCCGATATTAGGCACGTCTTCAATAGGGGTTGATAATTCAATCATGAGTATATATTAACAAACCATTGTTATTAAAACAACAAAAAAACCCTAAAACTTTCGTTCGAGCTTTTTTATAGAATTTATTGCTTTATCTCATCTGGATTTAGGCCTCTAGCCATCATTTCATTAGCTAACGCAGTATAGTATGCTGGTTTTTTATTCCAGTCACCCTCAGCTGAGTCTAAAATTATTTCCACGAGTTCTGTGTTAGAAAATTTTTGAATAGCAACAGCACTATCGCCAAGAGCTTTTTTAGATATAGAACCCTTTAATGACCATAAAAATGGTAGTATTTCATTTCCTGCTTTTCTCAAAGATTCATTCCATTTGAATCTGTCAACATCTTCTGGTGGAATATAAAATTCGGATGTCAATTTGGGTCGTTTAAATCCGCTTTTTTCTCTTGAAAAATTGCCTCGAATAACATTACTGCCTTCATACTCTTCCTCCCCTTTTTGTTCTTCTGATTCTATGGAAACATCAGGATTTTTAATCTCTTCCTTTGGAGATGGAAATTTTAAAATTAAACCTTCTTCCTCTGGTGTTTCTTCTGGTCGTTCTTCAAATTTTTTCGGCATAAATTTTTTATATTAATAGCCTAATTAATCCGAAATTACGCTTTTGGCTTTTGTGTATGGCCCGAGTCCACCTCATACTTGGTGTTTTGCGCTTCAAAGAAGTTTACCAGTTCCAGTACATCGGTAGCCGTTGACATCCATTTTGCCGGATTAGTTACGTTGTATTGTTTTGGCAGGCCAAGTTCCAGTAATCTTCGATCTGCTACATATTGGACATATTGGTTTACGTAATCCGCATTTAACCCTAAAATTCCATTGGGGAATAAATCTTTATTATAGGCATTTTCAATGTTTACGCCTTCCACAATAATGGATTTTATTTCGTTGGCGAATTCTTCGGTTAATAATTCACTGTTTTCTTCCAGCACGGTTTGGATTAATTGTATGCCAAATTTTAAGTGCAATGATTCGTCGCGCAACACCCAGTCAATCATGGATCCGAAATTGCGCAGTTGGTTTCTTTGTCGAAACGACAAAGCCACCATAAAGCCACTGTAAAACCAAATGCCTTCCATGACAATATTATAGGCCACCATATTGCGGATAAAATCCTTTTTGCCTTCGGTGGTTTCAATATCCAGTTTTTCTTCGGTCATCCTTTTTAAATATTTCATCACGTAGCTTTCTTTGGCTTGCATGGAAGGAGTTTCCAAATGCACTTGAAATATTTTTTCGCGGTCAAAGGGGAATGTTTCCAGTACATATTCAAAAGCCACGCAGTGGTTTGCCTCTTCCCACATTTGTTTTGCCAAATACAAGTGGCATTCGGGAGATTTAAGATAAGGATATACTCCCAGCGCCAGTACGCGGTTTACAATTAATTCAGCAGGATTGAAAAAAGCCATGGTAAACTTTACCGCATGGCGTTCGTCCTCGGTCATTTTGTTCCAATCTTCCAGGTCTTCTTTTAAGGCGATTTCGTGGGGAAACCAAGTGTTTCTGACGGCCTGATTATAAAGATCGTAAGCCCACTGGTAGCGCATGGGGTGAAGATTCATATCTTCTGGTGATGCTTTTCCTAAAATCATATTATTTATTAATGGTAATAAAACTATTCAGTACTGAAGTAAGTTGTTTCGTGCTTTTACCTCTCAATAGCGATACAACTTTTTTATAAACTTTTTACTAATTGTTTTGGCCAAAGCTTTTTCAAAAGAATCGCAGGTATTAAGATTAAAAGTATAACTAAAATTAATCCAAAGAAAAATATTCCGATGTATAGCCAATTGCCTGATGTAAATATTTCATCAACCCCGTCAAAAAAATTACGCAAGGATAGCACTGTTAATGCAATAGTAATAATATAGGCACCTCTGCGATACTGTAATAAATAGATTACCAAATATATCGGTATCAGTAATCCAATAACAAGAAATATTAGTACTGCTATTACTCCAAATTCTGAACCAATTTCTACGATTGTTAGCAGCTTAAACAATGTCATAATACTAACACAAGCAATAAGAGTATTATTAAGTAGCTTGTATTTTTCTTTTAGCGAAGGTTCGGGAAAATCTTTTAGGATTTTTTCGTATTCTTTTCGTTCATATTTTGAAGATAATTCATTTTCAATTTGAGATTTTGGAGTATTCTGTTTTATTTGTTCTTTAATGAAACCAACTATTTCTTTTTTATTTGACATAAATTTTTAATTGTAATTTTACAATTTGATTTTTGCATTTGCAATTACTTATCACTGACATCCGTCGCACCCCAGTAGTAGAAACTGCAATTTCACTACGGGGCAAGCGTGAAGTTTTCCTGCGGATTCGGTGGGTTATGGATTAAAAATTCTTTACGTTAAATCTACGCCTAATTTTTCCCTTATTACTTTTTTCATTCTATTAAGATCGTTTTTCATCATAGCAAACTCATCTTCCATATCGGTCATTCTTTTTAAAAATCTATCAAGTGTAGTGGTGAGTTCATTCATTTTCTGGCTGAATTTCAAATCAAGCGCCCTGATTTCTGTTTTTATTTCCGATATTTTTTCATCCTGAATATCAAGCTTTCGGTCAACCCCATCAAAGCCCTTCTTCATCATCAACGCTAAATCATCAATAGTGATTTTTTTATTTTTCATAGTGTTAATCTCTATATTTTATAGAGAGCCTTTTTAAGAAATTTTCGCATTTTAAAATAAGCGCATCAATTTTTTTACATACATTAAACTCCATTTTTTCTAAACCCCCCATTACTCTGTTGTCTGAATATGATATTTTTACTTGGATGTCTTTTTTAGTAACTTGTTGAGTTAATTTTGGCATATGGACATCACATCCAGAAACCGCACTCCAAGTCTTGCCGGATTTGTCAGTCTTGGGCAGTTTTCACAAAAAGTGTGCGAGCTGTAGCTACGGCTACGCCTCGCAAACTTTTTGCTCCAAGCCGCCCAATATTGCCAGACCGCCGGCGACTTAAGTGCGGTTTCTGGATGTGATGTCCATGGGTTAAATGTAGTGTTTTTTACTACGAAAGTCAAACTGGATTGTGCCGCAAACTTGCGGTTTTTGCGGCAATGACGAACACTTCAGATTTTAGTAATTTAAAAATTAGAATTTATTTGGGATTTGGTGATTTGAATTTGGAATTTCATCCTATTGGCATCCGTCGCAGGTGAAGTTTTCCTGCGGATCCGATGGCATGTGGATTTTATATAACCTACCATCAATTATCTTTGTTTGGAAGTGTTCGGGTTGTTGTGCGGGAAGTTGTTGCGGATTGGGAAGCTGTGTTTGTACCTTTGAGAAAATTTGATGTGAAACGGGCTTGTTTTGGACAACGTTAAAAGGCTCTTTTTCGGGCACGGCTTCAATAATTCTTTCTGCCGCTTTATTTTCTATCACTTCCTCTTCCTGGATAGGGTCGTCGCTTTGGTCGGGGTCTTGCAAAACCGCAGTTTCCATAATTTTTACTTCAATGTTTTCTGTAATAATGACTTCTTCCTTGGTTTTAAATGCCGCCGCAAATCCCATTTTACCTAATTTGGCCGATTTGTTGACCGCCACCGTGCTTTGCTCGGCGCTGTGGCGTGGCTTCATATGTAAATAATAGGTTGACTTTAATCCCTTTTTCCAGCCGGTAAAATAAATATCCATGGTTTTGTCGATATCTCGGTCATCCAAATACATATTTCGGCTCAAGGCCTGGTCAACCCATTTTTGGGCTCTTGCGGCAACCTCTATAAAGGCGTAGGGCGAAACAGAAAACGAAGTCTTGTAAATGTCCCGGATATGGGCCGGAATTTCTTCTATGGAAGAAACATCCCCTTGCAATTCAATAATTTTGTCTTTTACCATATCCCATAGGTTCATATTTTTTAACTCGGTAACTAAGTTGTGGTTGATGTCCAAATACTTTCCGGAAATTTTATTGCGTGAAAAAACTTGCGCAAAGCGCGGGTCAATTCCTGGAGTAGTTCCGGCTACCAAGCCGATATTAGCATTGGGAGCTACTGCCATCAAGGTGGCGTTTCTTATGCCTTTTTTTACTTTGCCTCGCAGAGTTTCCCAATCCAGCCAATTTTGCTTTGATTTTTTATCAACGTCAATGGCGCTTCCCCGTTCTTTTTCTAGGATTTCCATAGTGTCAACGGGAACCATTCCCTTTGACCAGCCTGATCCCGCAAAATTTTTGTAACTTCCGCGCTCTTGCGCCAAATTTGCGCTTTCGTCAATGGCCATGTGGCTGATGAATTCAAAAATTTTATCGGTAAAATCATAAGCGTGAGGGCTATCGTAGGGAATTCCCAATTGCTCTATGGCGTCGGAAAAACCCATGACCCCAAGGCCAATGGCCCGGTTTTCACTATCTGATCGCCTTGCTTCCGGTATGGGCAGTTTATTGATATCTATTAAATTGTCCAGTTGGCGCACCGCCAGCCTGGCTGATTCTTCTAATTTTTGCCAGTCAATTTGTTTTTTCTTTAAGTGCGCAGCAATATTTATTGAAGCCAGGTTGCATACCGCAATATTGTCTTTGTCTTGGGGCAGGCAAATTTCCGTGCACAAATTTGACATATGAATCGTGCCAGTATTGTTATTTAACGCCCGTAAATTAATAGAATCTTTAAAGGTAAGCCAGGGGTGCGAGGTAGTTTGCAGGCTCACCAAAATTTGTCGATATTGTTCGGTGGCGGGAACTTTTTTCCACATTCGTAATTTTCCTTCTTCGGCCATTTTTATATATTCGTTGTATCTTTTTGAAAATGCTATCCCGTACAGTTCATTTAAATCGGCGGTTTCTTTGGGGTCAAACATATACCAGTCGGCTTTGGATTCCACCCGTTTCATGAATTCATCAGAAATAAAAACCGCAGTGTCTGCAGTCCTCATTCTTAAGTAATCGTCGCCTGCGCTTTGCTTCCAGTTGACAAAATCAGGAAAATCAATGTGCCAGTTTTCCATATAAAAACACAGGGCGCCTTTTTTCTTTCCGCCTCTTTGAATGGCTCTGATTGCCGTATCAATGATTTTTGCAAAAGGCGTGGGCCCTGACGAAGTGGTATTATTGGAAGATAAAGGCGAGCCGGTAGCCCTTAGCTTGGTAATGGAAGCGCCGATGCCTCCGGAAGCTTTTGAAAGCAACATGACATCGGCAACTGATTTTGAGATATGCGACATATCGTCGTGGATTTCCAGTAAAAAACAGTTGGAAAGGGAGGGAGTGGCCGTTCCGGAATAAATATTGGTGGATCCGCCGGCGATATATTCATGTTGGGACATTTTTTCATAAAATTTTATCGCCCATTCGTTTGGATCCTTTTCGTTGTAGGAAAGGCCCATGGCGACTCTCATAAAAAAATATTGCGGGGTTTCAAACGGTTTTTGATTTTTATCTTTTACCGAATAGCGGTGAAGCAATCCGTCTAATCCTGAGTAAATAAATAATTCATCTCTTAAAATATCCAAAAAATTTGCCAGGCGTTCCAGATCAAAGTTTTTTTCCATCTGTGGGTCTAAAATTCCGTCTTGCACGCCCTTTTTAATGTAGCTTGGAAAATATTCCTGGTGTATTTTTTTTAATTGCTCCTGGCTGTCGCTAAAATCTCCCAAGACGTGTTTATAAACCGTTTTTAACAGCAATCGGGTGGCAATTTTGTCGTAGTCGGGGTTTTCTTTTATGTTTTGTACGGCCGCATTGATGGTGGCTTGGTCTAACTCTTCACTGGTGATTCCGTTATAGAGTGTAACTTTGGTATCGGTGGCAACCTGGGTAACTTTGGCGATGGGGTCTATCATGCCAAAGGCGGCGCGCTCAATAGAGCGATTTATCTTGTCCGCATTGAATAATTCTTTGGTACCGTCTCGTTTTGTAATGGTAAGCTCCATGGCAATTTTAAACTTTGTTTAAAATTGAATTTTCAATTTCCAATATTAAAATTTTCAATAAGTAGGTGCCGACATTTTCACAAATGAAAATGTCGGCAAATCAAACCATTTAATCATTTCAAATTGACTTAAAAATTCAAATTTTAAATTTCAAATTATTTTTTATATGCAACTTACATTTTACTCTTTTAGTTTTTTTACATCAAGTTCTGTTTTTGTCGTAGAGGCTGTGGATAAGTTTAACAATACGGAGTAGTAACTAAAAACCCCATATTTTTATGGAGTTTTTAACAATATTTTTACTAAAAATATCTAAATCGGTATTTTTAGGTGAAAAATCGCTCCATTGCCTTTGTCAGTCGGGCTTTTAAATGAAATTTGCCACCCAAAATAGTCGCATATCATTTTTGCGATAAACAGGCCCAATCCGGTGCCGCTTTCTTTCCTGTCGGATGCATTAGATGCGCGGAAAAATTTTGAAAATATCTTACTTTGCTCATTTTTAGGAATTTCAATACCGTTATTTTCTACGGAAAAAAGATAATAATCATTTTCTTTTTTCAAATGAATATTAACTATTCCATGATCTTTATCTGAATATTCTGCGGCATTGAAAATAAGATTTTTAAATACTTCAAAAGAAAGCGTGGAATTGCTTTTTATGATGCAAGGCTCCATATCTTTTTTAAATTCAATGACGGTATTGCGGTTGGCTACTTTGGCCTGTTCAATGATTGAATTAATGACCGTAAAAAGGTCAATGTTGGTTTGAGTATCTATCTTGCCAATTTTTGAAATAATAGTGAGGTCGTTTACCAAATCAATAATTGATTGTGTGTTTTCAAGGACTACTTTTATTCTCTTTTGATCGCTTGAGGTGGCTCCTTCTATCTTGGCTAATATTTCCAGGGTCCATTTCATCACGGTGAGGGGATTTTTTAATTGGTGGGAAATAATAGAAATAAATTCTTCTTTGAATTTTTCTTTTTCCTTCCTTTCGGTGATATTAGGCTCTATGGCGATGAAAAACTTTATCGTACCATCGTGATTAAATATCGGATGAATATGTATTTCTTGCCAGTACTTAGTACCGTCTTTTTTTACATTATTTAATTCCCCTACAAACGGTTTTTTTTCTGTTTTGATGGTGTGCCATAATGTTTTATAAAAATCTTTTGGCATCTTGCCGCCCCATACATCGGCGGGAGTTTTTCCGATAATCTCTTGGATGGAAAATCCAGTTTGCTCTTCTACTCCTTTATTTGCGTAAAGGATATTAGCATTTTCATCGGTGATGATGACGTGTTCTCCAATTGCGTCAAAACCGACCTTAAAGGGCTCAATTTTTTCAATGAGTTCTTGGAGTTTTTTTTCCGAAAGTGGCGTTCGCATAAATTTGGTGCCCCCAGTAGGAATCGAACCTACATCGCAAGCTCCGCAAGCTCGCATTCTGTCCATTAAACTATGAGGGCATATATGTATTATGGTATATTAATTTTCAGACTTTTTCAATAAAAAACACCATCTGGCAGTTGCCAGACGGTGTTTTTTTTCGTCTAAAAAATTACATCGCAGGCTTATCTGCGTCATCTACTCCATGAGCTTTTGGGTCTGCCATACAGCATTGTCCTACCGGATTTCCTGATCCGCAAAAACAGAGTTTCATCATGCCACAACATACACCATACATTTTTCCCGATCCGCATGAGCACAGCGCCATTGCCTCTTCTTTTGTTATTTGTTCGTCTGCCATATTTTTTTAAAATTATTTATTTTCCCGCGACCTTTCGCTATGTTTCCATTATACGCTTAGTGAAGCGTGTTGTCTATAAGAATTCCGTTGGCAGAGCCGGGTGCAGTATTGTATCCGGCAAAGTAAAATCCCGTTGGCCCGGAGGGTAAAATGTCGTAGGTGTAACTTTTATCGTACAAAGTTTTTTCTGCAGTTATGATGCGGCTTCCATCAAGCAAGTCGCCAATAAAAAGGTCGTTGAAAATCCTGCCGTCTCCAACGGGATGCCCTGGCGAGGCAAAAATTTCCCGTTTATCTTTAAGAATGATATGAACCATCTGATGGTCTTTTGGAACGGGAGTTTTTGAGGTTTTGGTAATGATGGCAGAAATTTTATTTCCAAATTCATCAACGCTCCAAACTGCCATTCCTTCTTGCAAATTTTGTACAGGGATTGTGCCGCCAGGCGTGTTAATTAATGTATTTTTTGCAAGGCATATCGGGCAAATTCTGTTAAAATCTGTTTTTTCTGTAAATACAGCAGTGTCTCCATTAATTTTAATAAGTGTCAAAGTGATGGTGCATCCATTGCTGGCGGTTTCTCCAATATGCAAGGTTATGGGATAGCCCTGATTCGTTGCTACCGGATATTCAGGATAATTAAGGCCCGTTACGTAGTCAGAATAAATTTTTTGGATCAATAGCGATGCTTCCCGCTGTCCTTCTTGTAAAGAGATTTGTTTTTCGTTGGGATTTTGCGTTGGATGTATTGTCGGACACGATGCAAAATCGCAATTTGGGCCGGTGCGGCTTACGTACGAACCATCGGGGCATTGTTTTGCTTCCTGGGTGCATACTACGGGTATGGGATTTGGCCTTAGCGGAAACGGATTTATTATTTTTTGATACAAGGCAATATAAGTCCCTGCGCCCAAAAAAACAAGGATTGCAATAATGAGCAATATAACATTAATAAATCCTTTTTGGTTATGCATGTCTAAATAAGAGTTAATCTTCGATATTAATTACAAAAGCGGAGGAGGTGGGAATCGAACCCACAGGCCCCCGAAAGGGCAAGGATTAGCAATCCTTTGCAATACCGTTATGCGACTCCTCCTAATTTGTTTAATAATGCTTCAAAAATTCAATTTATTCAAGTGTTTAGGATTACTACTTCCAATCAACTTGAAATATTCTTTGATTTTTTCTTTTTCTTCTATTTGTACATACCTTTGATTGGTGCCTCTAATCTTGGGGTTCAAATGTAATTTTTGCAAGATTCCAACAACAGAATTTCGTAAAGGTATTGAGGCTGTCACAAAAGAAAGCCTTGGATAACAATATTTTTTGCCTTTTATATTATGGCATTCATGGAAAACGCATCCATCAGTATCCATTAAGCCTCGCATACATGCTTTTTCAAATTCTAGGTTACCTTTAATCCAATTTGGGATATCAACTTGTTGTTTGACTTTATTACCTGTTTTTAATCCTAGTTTTTCATTACAAAATATTACGATTTTTATTCTTGAAACTGAAACCCTCATCAAAAGACCTGTTGCGTATTAAGAATTTACTGCAAATTTGAAAAATGGTAACTAGTATGGTAGTATCTTGATTGGAGAGGTGCCGGAGCGGCTTAACGGAGCGGTCTTGAAAACCGCGACTCTTACGAGTCTCGTGGGTTCAAATCCCACCCTCTCCGCCAATAGAAAAATCTGAAATCAGTTTCAGGTTTTTTTCTTATTAATTTGCAAAATCACGTTTATTAGAGTATTATAATTGTTGTTATTATGACATTATTGTGATGCTATAAAAATTAATGTATGTTTAAACTTTTTTTAAAAATACTAAAAAATCCAAGGCTCACTATTTCAAAAACCGAGATTACCAAAGAGCAAACGGAAATTATCGTTATCGGTGAAAAAATACAACAAAAGGTAAGGAAATTATTTAAGGGTTCCTTGGCGATACGGCAAGTAGATGCCGGTTCCGATAACGCTTGCGAACAGGAACTGGTTGCTCTTTCCAATGCCTTTTATGATATTGAGCGTTTTGGAATCCATTTTGTTGCTTCGCCAAGGCATGCGGATATGCTTTTGGTAACCGGTCCGGTAACTTGTAATATGGCAGAAGCTTTAACAAGAGCTTACCAAGCAACCCCTAATCCAAAAATTGTAGTAGCGGTTGGCGATGATGCCATAGACGGCGGTATCTATAAAAATTCTTATGCGGTTGTTGGTGGAGTCAATGCCCTGATACCGGTAGATTATGCTATTCCGGGAGATCCGCCAAGCCCTAAAGCAATTCTTTACGGACTTTTACATATTCTTGAAATATTAGAAACTGTTTAATAACCCTCTTTTGATGATAAAGTTTTTTTTCCTGAGCGAAAATTTGATAGCGTAAGGAGGTTTGCCCGTGTGGCAAGCCGACGAATGACAGCAAATTTGCAGCCGGGAAAAATAACTTTAGCGCAAATATGGGGTTACTAAACAGTTTCTTAGAGGTATGATAAATAGTATTATTTCTCAAATAACTTTTGTCGCAGTATTATCATTTTTTGCCATAGGAGGTATCGGAGCTTTATTATTGAGAAAGCACGATACGTTTGCCAATATTTGGAGTCATTTTTTTGCTATATTGGGATCCCTCTCTGGACTTTTTTTTGTAGCGTTAATGGCGTCTGGCGGCGATGACTTGTCTTTTTCTTTGGGCGCATTTGCTGTGCCGTTTTTTTCGTTATCTTTTCATATCGACAAGTTGTCCGCCTTTTTTATTTTTATTATTTCATTAATTTCTCTTTTTTGTTCTGTGTATGCTATCGGATACGTGAAGCATTTTTATAAAAAGTATGATATTGGCGCTCTCGGATTTTTTTATAACCTGTTTATTTTAGGAATGCTTTTAGTGGTATCTTCTTCAAATTGGCTCTTTTTTCTGATTGCTTGGGAGGTCATGTCTATTACGTCATATTTTTTAGTGGTCTACGATCGTAACGACCCGCAAAACGTGAAAGCCGGTTTTTTATATCTCATTATGACTCATGTCGGCACGGCTTTTATTATAACCGCCGCTTTATTGTTATATAAATTTACCGGTTCGTTTGAATTTGAGGCTATACAATCTGGCGCTTCTTCTATTCCCTTATCCATAAAAAATACGATTTTTATTTTCACTATTATTGGTTTTGGCACAAAATGCGGTATTGTCCCGTTTCATATTTGGCTTCCCGATGCCCATCCGGCCGCCCCTTCGCATGTTTCGGCATTAATGTCTGGCGTAATGATTAAAACCGGCATTTATATGATGATCAGGATTTTCTTTGGCATGCTTTGGCCGGTTCCGGTGTGGTGGGGGCTTGCGTTGCTTGTTTTGGGTTCAATATCTTCTTTGCTGGGAGTGCTGTATGCGCTTACCGAACATGACATAAAAAGGCTGTTGGCCTACCACAGCATAGAAAATATCGGCATTATTTTGCTGGGGCTTGGCGGTGCGCTGACTTTTTTGTCGCTTAATATGTTGCCGCTGGCGCTTTTAAGCCTTACTGCCGCGCTTTTCCACACCTTAAATCACGCCACGTTTAAATCCCTGCTTTTTTTGGGCGCCGGTTCCGTTATTAATCAAACGCATACACGCAACATAGAAGAATATGGAGGCCTTATTAAATATATGCCCTACACCGCATTCTTTTTTCTTGTCGGATCCATGGCAATATCTGCGCTTCCTCCCTTTAATGGATTTTTCAGTGAATGGCTAACCTTTCAGTCGCTTTTTTTGGGGATAGCATCATTATCTTTGTATGAAAAATGGATTTTTATTTTGGCTGCCGGCTCACTGGCATTTACCGGCGGATTGGCGCTAGCTTGTTTTGTCAAAGCTTTCGGGGTGACATTTTTAGCCCGCCCAAGAAGCAGTCACACAAGCGGCGCTAAAGAATCTTCCCTTTCTTTGCGTATTGGGATGGGTGCAATGGCACTGCTATGCCTTCTGTTTGGAATAGGATCTTCACATGTAGTGGTGTTTTTGGAAAGCGTCGGGAAAAACCTTGCTATTTTTAAAGGTACCGCTTCTTTAATCTCATCATCCGGCCAACAGGTTGTCGTGGGGAATAATTTTGGATCTGTTTCTTTACTTTTTTTATGTATATGTTTTGTGTTTGTGGCCGGCTTGGTGTTTTATATTGTTACATTTGTTATTAATAAAAATCAAAAAATTGAAACTGGAGCGACCTGGGATTGCGGAACTGATTTAACCGGCCGCATGGAAATAACCGCTACGGGATTCTCCCGCTCAATTGTTACTATTTTTAAGGGTATTTTAAGGCCTAGCATCCAACATGACATTGAATACCATGATGCGCAAAGCCGGTATTTGCCAAAGTCCCGTACCATTACTTTGGGAGTCCAAGATGTCTATCAGTCTTATTTTTACCAACCGCTTAACCGAATGGTTAGCCTCATAGCTTTACGGGTGAAAAGCATTCAAAGTGGCAATACCAATATGTATATTCTTTATATTTTTATTGCCCTAATAATCTCATTGCTTTTTGTATTATAACCATGTTTATTGATATTATTATTTGGATAATTCAAATTATATTGGTGCCAGCCGTGGCGCCGCTTTGTGTTGGCATTATCAGAAAAATAAAAGCCAAACTTCAAAATCGCCAAGGAGCCGGAATTTTCCAGCCATACCAGGATTTATGGAAACTTTTCCATAAAGATGAAGTAATAAGCAAAGATGCTTCGTGGATTTTCCGATGCGCACCCTATATTGTTTTTACCGTAACCATTATCATAGGGGCAAGCATTCCGCTTTTTGCATCATTTATTAATAATACTGTTACCGGGGACTTGTTGATTATCATATACACCCTTGCCATTGGCACATTCTTTTTGGCACTGGCGGGGATTGATACCGGCAGTGCATTTGGGGGATTTGGCTCAAGCCGCGAAATGACGGTAGCTGCTTTGGCAGAAGGAGGATTTATTTTTTCACTATTAACGGTCGCGCTTATTAGCGGTAGTACTAATGTGTTTACCATTTCCCAAACCGGCTTACTTTACCAGAGCCAATATTTGCTTTCCGGCACCCTTGCCTTTTTCGGGTTTTTTATAGTATTACTAGCTGAAACCGCCCGTTTCCCTTTTGATAATCCGGCCACCCATTTGGAGTTGACCATGATCCATGAAGCGATGATTTTAGAGTATTCAGGGAAAAAATTAGCGCTTATGGAATGGGCGTCGGCCAACAAACTTCTTATTTTTATCGCCTTAGCCTCCAATCTGTTTTTTCCTTTGGGTATAGCCCAAAGTGCCGGTATTAGTGCAGTTATGCTGGGCATGGTTATTTTTATGATAAAAATAGTTATTTTTTGCTTGGTGATTGCCGTATTAGAATCGAGTATCGCCAAGTTTCGATTTTTTCGCTTGCCCGATCTTTTAATTATTGCTTTTATTTTTAACGTCGTGGCTATTATTCTGATACATTAATTCTATTTGTTAAATGAATATTTTATTTTTACAATTTTTATTGCAAATCATTTTTTTAACCATTGTCTTTTTGCATATTTCAAAAAAGAACCTTGATGCGGTTTTTGCATACGCAGTCCAGTCTTTTACCATCGTGATACTGTTGCTTAATTCCTTTTTTGAAACCGGTTATATTTCGCTGTTGTTTATTGCTTTGTTGGTATTTACCGTCAAGGTAATTTTGGCGCCAGGATTTTTTATCAGATTAATTAAAAAAAATGAATTGATATTTTCCGCAAGCACCTATTTAAATACTCCTATTACGCTTGCGATTTTAGCCATGCTTGCCGCCATAGCCCATTCTTATAGATTCGCACCGCTTACCAGTATTATTCCTGCTCATGAAATGTTGCTTTCGCTGGCGCTTTCTATGATTTTTTTATCACTTTTTTTGATTATCAACCGTAAAAGCGCACTATCGCAAATCATCGGTATTCTTTCGCTGGAAAACAGTATTGTGGCTTTTGCTATTTTTGCCGGACTGGAACAATCGCCCAGCTTGCAGATTGGCATTCTGTTTGATATTTCTATCTGGCTCATTATCGCCACCATGTTTGTATCAATGATTTACCAGCATTTTGGATCGCTTGATGTCACCGATATGAGGAAATTAAAAGATTAGTTTGAAGTAATTTAAAGTAAACTATATGTACAATACAGAATTACTATTTATTTTTATTTCTTTTTTTATCGCAACACTGCTGTGCCTTTTGTCTGGGCATAGAAGGGTTATTGAAATCTCTTCGCTGATTGCTTCGGGCGTTGCATTATTGGCGTCAATGAGTATTTCTTTTCAGGTTGCCCGTTTTGGCACGTACGATTCTTCATTTTTTTCTGTGGATGCGCTGGCAGCCGTGGTGATGCTTATTATTGCGTTTGTCGGTTTTGCTGCGACCGTGTATTCTATTGAGTACCTTCGCCAAGAAACCGCTAAAAATATCATCGGATTTTCAGGGGTAAGCCATCTGCAGTCAAGGGTAAGGGAATACTTTATTTTATTGAATCTTTTTATGGCGATGATGTTTTTGGCTATTACCGTTTCCAGCCCCATATTTGCTTGGATTTTTATTGAAGCTACCACCCTTTCTACAGCGTTTTTAATCAGTTTTTATAATAAGCCCTCCGCTATTGAAGGCGCATGGAAATATTTAATCATCAATTCTGTTGGCATACTGCTGGCATTTTTTGGGACGTTGTTGTTTTTTCCCGCCGCTAATTTGTTTCCCGCAAACGAGCTTGTCAGCTGGCAGGCGCTTGCCGCAAATGCCGCCAGCCTTGACCCTTTGGTTATTAAAGTGGCTTTTATCTTTGTCTTTGTGGGTTATGGAACTAAAGTGGGATTTGCTCCAATGCATACCTGGAAACCGGATGCTTACAGTAAAACACCTGCTCCTATTGGCGCATTATTTTCGGGAGCCTTATTGCCGGTTGCTTTTGCCATTATTTTGAAATTTAAAATAATAACCGATGCGGTGGCAGGGCCGTCATTTAGCCAAAATTTATTTATGGCGTTTGGTTTGCTGTCAGTAGCCATTGCCGCGGCCATTATCTTTGTTGCCAGGAATTACAAGAGGGTATTGGCTTACTCAAGCATTGAAAATGCGGGAATCATGGCTCTTGGTTTTGGGTTTGGGGGATTGGGTATTTTTGCGGCCATGCTTCACATGATATACCATTCTTTTATTAAATCGGCGCTTTTTTTCTCATCAGGGAATCTGCTTCTTAAATATCATTCTGCCAAAATCGCCAATGTCAAAGGGGCGATGAGTACTATTCCCATTACGGCGGCACTCTTTTTGACCGGATTTTTTGCCATAACCGGTGCGCCTCCATTTGGAATATTTTTTACTAAACTATTCATTCTTTCTGCCGGCATCAAAAACCATCTTTTTATCGTTGTTACGATTATAGTATTGATGACGATTTTATTTATCGGCTTTTTAAAACACGCCAGCGCCATGGTGTTTGGACAGGCTCCCGCCGATATGAAAACAGAAAAAGAAAGTATTTGGCTCTTGCTTCCCCCTGCCATGCTTATTATTTTGGTGTTATGTTTGAGTTTTTACATTCCGCCATTTTTATATACATTGCTTGGCAATATCGCTGCGCATTATTAAACGTACCCATCATTATGAATATAGAAGACATACAACAATACCTCCCCAAAAACGTAAAAGTTGAAATTTGCGGCAATATCGCTTTCTTTGAAGTGCCAGCTTTGCATATCAAAGAAATCGCAACTAATTTGCATGCTAATAAAAACCTGCCACTGCACCTAATCACCGCAACTGACGAAAGAGCAGAAAAAGAGGGGTTTAAAATTTGGTATGTGTTTGGCATTTCAAAAAAAAATATGTTTGTGGTGCCTTTTATTCGTCTGCAAAATACCGTTACATTTCCTTCACTGACCCCGGCTATCCATAGCGCTTGTAATTTTGAAAAAAAGATACACACTTTTTTTGGCCTCACTCCTGTTTTGCATCCCGACCTGCGACCCATCATTTTGCATGAAAACTGGCCGGCTAATCTATTCCCATTAAGAAAGGATTTTGACTGGCAGACAAAAGTAAAAGAAATCCATGGAACTTATCAATTCCAAAAAGTTGAGGGTGAAGGGATATATGAAATTCCCGTCGGCCCGATCCATGCGGGAATCATAGAGCCGGGCCACTTTAGGTTTAGCGTGGCTGGAGAAGAAATTATGCTCTTGGAAGCAAAACTTGGATTTGTCCATAAAGGCAGTGAAAAGTTATTTGAAACGCTTCCCCTTAGTAATAAATTACGTCTTTGTGAGAAAATTTCCGGTGATAGTTCGTTTAGCCATTCATTGGCTTTTTGCCAAGCGGCAGAACAATTAAGCGATGCTTTGCCTCCAAAACGTGCTCTTTATTTACGCGTTATATATGCAGAATTAGAAAGGCTGGCAAACCATTTTGGCGATATTGGCGCCATCATGATTGATACGGGATTTAATTTTGGCGGTGCAAATGGGGCAAGGTTACGAGAAATGATCATGCAAATTAATGAAAGGCTGACCAAAAGCCGATTTTTGCGCAATGTAAACACTATTGGAGGAGTTACCAAAGACATTAATGCCAAAGAAATAATTGTTTTAGGCAAAGACCTTGAAAAGATACAAAAAGATTTTTTTGAAATCATTGCAATTGCCCAAAATAGCGCCTCGCTTTTAAATCGATTAAAAGGCACCGGCGTGCTTTTGCCAAAAACCGCTAAAGATTACGGCGCCCTGGGGGTTGCCGCCAAAGCAGTGGGCATTTTGAGCGATATACGTGTTGATTTTCCCTATGCGGCCTATGATGAATTAGGTTTTAATACCATCGAAACTGAGTCGGGCGGTGATGTGTATGCCCGATTTCGGGTCCGTGTTAAAGAAGTCTATGCTTCAATGAACCTTATTCAAAATGCATTAACTAAATTACCGAAGGGCCCCATCTTGACCCCTCGCAATACCACGGTATTTAAAAAAAATGCCCTGGCCATTGGCATGGTTGAAGGATGGAGAGGTCAAATAATATATGTTATCACCACTGACTTGGCGGGGAACATAAGCAGGGTTGCGCCCTGTGATCCGTCATTTTTAAATTGGTCCTTGGTTGGAGAAGCTGGTCCTTTAAATGTGGTGCCGGATTTTCCTTTAATTAACAAAAGTTTTAATTTGTCTTATTCGGGAAACGATCTTTAGTAGACTTGTCACTTAATAAGGTTTGTTATTAGCCCTCTCGGGCGATGGCAATTCCAAAGACGGATTTGGCGCCGGCGTCCCGCAGGACGCCGGCGCATTCTTCCATGGTGGATCCGGTAGTATAGACGTCGTCAATCAAAAATATTTTTTTGCCGGAAATTTCCTTGGGATTTTTTACCAAAAAAGCGTTTTTTACATTTTGCATCCGTTCTTTTGCCGAAAGTTCCATTTGAGGCAAGGTCTTTTTTATTTTAACTAAATTATCCAAAACCAATGGGACATCTACCATATGTCCTAGCTCTTTTCCTAACCCCTCTGCCTGATTGTATCCGCGGCTTTTTAATTTTTTTATTTCCATAGGAACCGGTACTAAAAGGCTATTATTCCAAATTTCGTTGGTATTTTTGCCGGTTATTATAAAGTGTTCCAGTAAAATACCGGCCAGAGGTTTTGCTAAAGCTTTTATGTGCGGCGAATATTTAAACTGGCGCACTAATTTTCTGGTAAGGAACTTTTCTTTGTAGGGCAAGGCAAAATACAAGCCGGATAACTTTTTATCCTGGCATCTTTGGCACTTGCCATGGTTGCTGTCATTGGGCAGGCGCAGAGGATTTTTATTGCATAAGCAATAATTAAATTCCGAAATTTCCAAAACAGATTTGCAATCCAGGCAAAGATAAGTGCCTTCTTTTTGGCATCCCAAACAAAAAGAAGGAAAAAGTAATTCCAATAATAATGTTTTTACTTTATCCACATGGTTTGGGTATGTCATAGTTTTTATATTTAAAGTATAATACAGTTAATTTGAAATTTGAAATTTGAAATCAATTTGAAAATATCAAATTTGAAATAATTAAAATCTGTCGTGTTTTCAAATTAAAGTATTTAATCATTGAAATATTGAATTCAAATTGCCTGCCCGCCAAAGCCTTGGCGCAGGCGGGTAAATTTCAAATTTCAAATTCATCATGTTTAATCCCTTTAAAATGTTTTTCCCTAAAAAAATGATCGGGGTGGATATTGGCACTTCCTCTGTTAAGGTGGTGGAAATTTCCCGCTGGGGGGAAGGCAAAACATTGGAAAATTACGGCGAGATAAAATCAGAATATCTTTACAAGGAATCCTTGTCAAATACCCAAAAGGGCAGTTACTTGCTTTCAAATAATGTTACTTCAGAGGCCATACGGGGAATTTTAGAGGAGGCAAAAATAAAAACAAAAGAAGCCATTTTTTCCATACCTGATTTTTCCACATTTTGCACTTCGTTTGATATTCCTTTTATGACGGAAAAAGAAATTCCGGAAGCCATCCGTTATAATGCATCTCAATACATCACCCTGCCCATTTCGGAGGTTACCTTGGATTGGAAGATAATGCCAAATTCACCCGGTAGTAAAAATTCTTCATTTGGAGTATTTTTACTGGCGGTGCCAAATCAAGTGATCCAAGAGTATCAGGCCATGGCAAAAATGGCCGGTCTCCAGTTATACGCCCTGGAAGCCGAAGCGCTGGGTATTACCAGGGCGTTGATAAGAAATAATAAAAAAATAGTCTGCTTGGTGGATATCGGAGTTCAGAGTTCAACCATAAACATTATTGAAAAAGGTTTTTTAAAAAAGAGCTACAGTTTCACCTTTAACAGCAGCCAATTATCAAATGTGGTTTCTTCTGGATTGGGGGTAGCTTTGGATCAAGCAGAAAACATAAAAAATAAAGAAGGACTTTTGCATCCAAGAAGCGACGTAGTTAAAACCTTATATCTTTTATTGTCTCCCCTCTTAATTGAAATAAAAGGCGTTTGTGCTGAGTTTTTGCACGGAGGGCAAAAGCAAATTGACGAAATTTTTTTGACAGGAGGCACGGCCAATCTGCCGGGATTAAAAGAGTATTTTGCCGAAAGCCTTAAAAAAGAAGTATACGTTCCAAATTGTTTTTCAGAATTTTTATACCCCCCGATTCTTGACCAAACCCTTAAGATAATGGCTCCCAGGTTTTCAGCGGCGACAGGGGTGGCCTTGGGAGGACTGGAGAAGTAGTATTATTTTTGGTGTATAATGAAGTAAGCTTGAAGCACGAAACTCGAAATCCGAAACAAATCAAAAATCCAAATCTTTAAATAACTAAAATGCATTTTAGATTTTGAATTTTGGTAATTTAAATTTTTTTCGAATTTCGACATTCGAATTTCTGATTTAATTAACTATGAATTTTCGATCATTGTACCAATTAAAAGACAAGCAATTAAAATGGATGGATCCTGTTTTTTATGCTGCATTCGGATTATTGCTGATCGCTATTTTTTGTTACCTCCTTTTTACGGTTAAAATATATGTCCAGCATCAAAAGATAAGCAAGCTTGAAGAAAAAATGCTTGCCTATGGCACCGAGCAGGAAAAAGCAAATGAAAAAAAAGTGCTTGATTACAAAAGAAAAATAGAAGAATTCAATATCCTTGTTGACAACCACAAGATTTCTTCCAATATTTTTAGCTTCATAGAACAAAAAACTTTGCCAAAAGTCTGGTTTTCAAGTTTTGATGTTTCTGAAGTTCAAAACAAGGTTAGATTATCCGGAGAGTCAGAAAATATGGAAATACTAAGCCATCAAGTGCATATATTTGAGGATAGCAAGGACTATATTAATGCTGTTGATGTTTTAAATTCCCAGGTTTCTGGAAATGGAAAAACTACATTTACCCTGGAGCTTTCTTTGCATCCCGCCCTCTTTAGTTATTACCCCAATGGTTTTGTTGGTTTTTACCAAGCACCATCAAGCGAGCAAACAGATGTTGGCGAAAGTCCATTAAGTTCAAGCGACATCAGTAATTAATAATCATGGAAATAAATAAATTAACTTCTACGGTCATCATTATTTTTATCACATCAATATTGGTATTTCTTTTTGTAATTCCCAAATACCAAGAAGTTGGCGATGTGCAAAATAGCTTATATAAGAAAGAGGCAGAATATAATAGCAAGGCTCTTTATTTTTCAAACATAGCAAATCTCGTTGCTATAATAGAAAGCAAACAAGACTCCCTGGCAAATATTGATGCTGCCTTACCTACGGATTTTTCCCTTGCCCCATTGGTGTTCTTTTTTCAAAAAAAGGGAAAAGAAAATGGATTGATAGTAAGGTCAGTAACGTTTTCAAAAATTTCTCCACCTACGGCTGAACATAAAATTAGAAATGTCACTTTCAGAATCAATATAATGGGAAATTATGCGAGTTTAAAAAATTTCCTTTCTTCATTAGATAAATCGGTGCGATTATTTGAATTAAGCTCTATTTCTTTCAGGTCGCCTTCCGCCTCCCAAGATGTAGCCACTTTAGAAAACCAGCAAAAAATATATGATTTTGTGTTAGAATTACAAACCCACACGTATTAATTGTTTGAATATGGAACTTTATATCTTAAAAATTGAGAAAAATCCCTAGAATATGGCCATAGTTTTTATATCACCCAAAAAAAGACAAAGAATGTTTTTTGGAATCATGATGGTTTCACTGTTTTTTATTTTTATCGCTATTTCTCTGGTAATGTTTCTTCCCGAACTTATTAATAAAAATAAAAATATCCCCCCCGATATGTCTTTTGATCAGCCGGATGTGGTGATAAATTTTAAGATTCTAGACTCCGAAAAAGTTAAAGCTTTAGAACCATTTACCCGATTGGAAACTGAATTTGACTACATTGTCCAAGATCAAGATGACCAGCAAATGAGTGGTACCATTTTAGCGGCTACCAACGAGGACGCTCAAAAGCTTTTAGAAAAATCCGGCTATAGGGTTTTAATGTTAAAAGAAGTTAACTTAGGTAGAAGCGAGCCTTTTGTTTCTTATTGAAACTTAAAGCTTGAAACTTAAAGAACATGAAATTAATTCAAGAATTATACGGCAATGGCATTATAAGCGATCAAAAAATGAATCAGCTCGTTGCTGATATGAAAAGCCGCGGTAAAACGGAAGAGGAGATTATATTTGAAAATAAAATTATTTCTGAAAATGCTTTATTTGAACTAAAAAGCAAGTTTGTGAATGTGCCCCTTATCAAGCTTGAAAAAAAAGAGGTTCCCCAGGAGGTGCTGGAGTTAATATCCGGAGCTGCCGCCTTAAATTATAAGATGGTTCCGTTATTTAAAAAAGGCAATACCGTTGGCATAGGAATGGTGTATCCGGAAGATATTGCCAGCCAGAATGCGTTAAGGTTTTTAAGTCGAAAAGAGAATTTTGTCTACGAAATTCACCTCATTACGTTTTCCGATTTAAATAATATACTAAAGCAGTATAAGACCCTAGAAATAGAAACGAAAAAAGCATTAGAAGAATTAAAAGAGGACAACAAAGAGGGTGCTGATTCATTAGAACAAGATCAAAGTACGTTAAAAATCACCGAGGAAGCTCCGGTTATAAAAATGGTGCTGGTTATTTTGCGCCACGCCATTGAGGGGGGGGCGTCTGATATCCATATTGAACCCAATCGTGAAAGGCTCAATATTCGGTTTCGCCAGGATGGAGTTTTGCATTTAAGCCTTTTTTTACCTTTAAGCGTACACCCTTCTATTGTGTCGCGCATTAAAATTTTGTCCAACCTCAAAATTGATGAAAACAGAATACCCCAAGATGGCAGGTTTTCAGCTAAAATTAATAATAAAGAAATTGATTTTAGAGTAGCTACGTTTCCTATTTTATATGGAGAAAAAGTTGAAATCAGAGTATTGGATCCTGAAGAAGGGTTAAAACCTTTTGATAAAATGGGATTTTCCGAAAGGAATCTTGAAATTATCAAAAAAGCTTTAAAAATGCCTTATGGGTTGATTTTATCTTCGGGTCCGACCGGATCCGGAAAAACCACCACCCTTTATGGCCTGATGCGTATTTTAAACCAGGAAACGGTGAATGTGGTTACTATTGAAGACCCTATTGAATATTCCATTGCGGGGGTTAATCAATCCCAGATTAAAGCCGATATCGGCTATAGTTTTGCCGAGGGGTTGCGGCAGATTTTACGACAAGACCCCAATATTATTATGGTGGGAGAAGTCAGGGACGAAGAAACTGCCGGCTTGGTGATTAACGCTGCCCTGACCGGGCACATTGTATTGTCCACACTCCACACTAATTCTGCCGTGGGGGTTATCCCAAGGTTAATCGATATGGGGGTGCGTCCCTTTTTAATCCCTTCTACCTTAAGGGTGGTAATCGCCCAAAGATTGATAAGGACCCTTTGCTCAAGATGTAAAAAGAAAGTAACTCCCAGTGAAAAAGTAAAAAAATATATTTTTGAAATTTTAAAGGATATGCCCGCATTTGCCAAAAAGGATATTAGTGTTTCGCCTTCGCTATCCATTTACGAAATCAAGGGTTGTGAATCATGTAATTTTAAAGGCTACAAAGGGAGGATGGGTCTTTTTGAGGTGTTATCAATATCTCCGGCAATCATTGATATTATTTTAAAAAATCCGGAAGAATCCTTAATTTTAAAACAAGCCCAAAAAGAAGGAATGTTAACCATGGCTCAAGAAGGCATTATTAACGTGTTGTCCGGACAAACCACCGTTGATGAAGTCATTAGGGTTACGCAAGAAACCTAAAAAACCCTTACGAATTACGAATCTTTGCGAATTACGAATAATACGAAAACCGTATTCGTAATTCGCAAAGATTCGTAATTCGTAGGAAATTTCTCACAAGAAATTATGAAAAAGATTTTATTAGTCGAAGACGATCCATTTATTGTAGACATTTATGCCAACCAGTTTCGGAAGGAGGGTTTTTTGATAGATACCGCAAAAGATGGCAAAATGGCTTTGGAAAAATTAAAAAATAATTACCCCGATTTATTGGTGTTAGATATTATTTTACCCAACATGGATGGGTGGGAACTCTTAAGAACCATACGAAGCGATCAAAGTTTAAAAAATCTAAAAGTAATCATTGTTTCAAATCTTGATAAACAAGAACACCTTGATGATATTGCGCACTTGGGAGTAATTAAATATTTTTTAAAGATACAGAGCACCCCGGAAGATATCATTAAGGCAGTAAAAGAAATTTTAAAATAAATTAACCTAATTACTCTAATTGCTCTAATTATTCTAAACTTTAAAGAATTGAGATTTATTTAGATTAATTAGAATAATTAGGTTAATTAGTCATTTAAGTTATGGATTATCTGCAAACATTTAAAAAAATTTTAAGCATGACTATTGAGCAAGAAGCTTCCGATTTGCTTATTTCAATCGGCCATCCGCCCGTCATAAGAATTACAGGACAGTTAATCCCTTTGATTGATGAAAAGAAAGTTACCGCTGAGGTTTCCAAGGGATTTGCCTTTGCCCTGCTAACCGAACCGCAGAAACAAAAGTTTTTGCTGGAAAAAGAAATAGATTTTTCCTACGACTTTGATGGACAAGCACGGTTTCGTGTGAATATTTTTTTTCAGAGAGATTCTATAAGCTTGGCCTTGCGCCTTATTTCCTCAACAATAAGGACGATTGAAGATTTGCACCTCCCTCCTATTTTACATGAATTTACCCATAAATCCCAAGGGCTTTTATTGATTACCGGCGCATCCGGGCAAGGTAAATCAACTACCTTAGCAGCTCTTTTAGATGAAATAAACCATACCAAGGCGATGCATATTATTACCATTGAAAATCCCATAGAGTATATTTATCAGGGCGATAAATCCGTTATTGAGCAAAGGGAAGTGTTAACCGACACCAATAGCTTTGCCAATGCCCTAAAAGCTACTTTCCGCCAGAACCCCGATGTCATTATGGTAGGAGAAATGAGGGATCTTGAAACGATTTCCACTACCATAACCGCCGCCGAAACGGGACACCTGGTATTTGCAACGCTCCATACCAATTCAGCTTCCCAGTCAATCCACCGGATGGTTGACGTATTTCCCGCTGAACAGCAAAACCAAATTAGGTTTCAGTTGGCAGGGTCGCTCTTGGGGGTTATCTCCCAACGACTGATTCCCAGAATTAACGGAGGATTTATTCCAGTATGCGAAGTGATGCTTTGCAATAATGCGATTTCTAATTTAATAAGAGAAAATAAAAATCATGAGATACCGGCAGTCATTGAAACTTCCAGTAAAGACGGCATGATTTCTTTAAATAGGGCATTAATTGACCTGGTAAGAAGAAAAGAAATTTCTCCAAAAAGCGCTATTGATTATTCTGCCAATCCAATGGAACTTAAAAATTTATTGGGGTAAATTCGTATATTACTTTGAATTACGAAACTCTTCGGAGGGATTTTTTTCAGATTTTGAGATAGAAATTTGATAGAACTTTTAAACTTAGCCACGCATAAGTTTAAAAGTTATAGCGAATTTGTAGCCAAAATCTGGGAAAAAGACCCCGAAACTCGTTTTCAAGGTGAGTTTCGTAATTCAAAGTATATTAGCATCGCATTAAAATGAAGTTTAACTACAAAGCCAGAACCAAAGATGGCAAATCGGAAACAGGAATTATTGAAGCCTCTTCTCCGGAAATTGCCGCCGCTATTTTGCAAAAATATAATATTTTTGTAACCTCATTAACCGAAGAAAATACGGGGCAATTTGTTTTAAAAAATATAAAATTTGAGAGAAATGTCTCAAAAAAAGATCTTGCGATATTTTCACGCCAGCTGGCGGTGATGCTGGAATCCCGGGTTCCGGTTATGCAAAGCCTTTCTAGTTTAGCAGTGCAAACCAATAAGGATAATTTTAAAAAAACTATCTTGGAGGTTGCTGGCTTGGTAGAGGAAGGCGTGTCGCTTTCAGAAGCATTTGGCCATTTTCCCAAAGTGTTTGACACTTTTTATGTGAATTTGATTAAATCCGGTGAAATTTCTGGAAAAATTTCCCAAACCCTTTACTATATTTCGGATCACTTGGAACGAGAACACGATATTATTGCACAAGTGCGCCAGGCGATGATTTATCCCCTGTTTACCATATCGGTTCTTTTTGTAGTGGTTAACATTATTATTATTTTCTTGCTTCCTAAAATTGAAGACCTTATCAGGCAATCCAGTATTGACCCCTCGACTTTTACCGTTATTACGCTTAATTTTTACGCCTTTTTGGGGAATTTTTGGTGGATGATACTATCAGCGTTTTTTATTTTTGTGGTTTTTATTATTTTTTATTTTAAAACAGCCCAGGGTAAAAAATTATACGACACCTATTCGTTAAAAATACCGTTTTTAGGCGATATCTTTCGCAAAGTATTTCTTGCCAGATTTTGCGGTAATATTTCTACTTTGATGAGTGCGGGAATCTCAATTAATAATTCGTTAAAAATCACATCAGATACGGTCAACAACAGTGTGTATAAGCTAATTGTAAACGAAGTGGAAAAAGGGGTTTCTGAAGGGGAAAAAATCAGCTCTGTTTTGGCAAAGCACCAGGATTATTTTCCTTCTTTTGTTATCCAAATGATTAAAGTGGGTGAGGAAACCGGCAAACTGGACAAAACACTAATGGAAGTGGTAAATTTTTACCAAAAAGAGATTAAGCGGTCCATTGATTTGTTTTTGACCCTTTTAGAACCCATGTTGATTATATTTTTAGGGGTCGTTGTGGGTCTTTTGGCGATTTCCGTATTTGCTCCCCTGTATTCCACTTTGGGGAATGTATAAAAATCAAAAAACTTGACACCATTTTTGACGAAAATCCTCATATTATAAAAAAATTACATTATAGTGTATATGGTAAATAATATTAAAAGTGCAAAGGGTAAAAATGGTGCTGGATTTACCATTATTGAGCTATTGGTAGTAGTTGCTATTATTACTGTTTTAACTGGCATTGTGTTGGCGAATATAACCAAATATGTTAACAGGGGGAAAAATTCTGCGATTCAAGGGAACCTATCTTCTTTATTGATTAATTCAGCGGCATACTTTGAAGATCCTGCATTGGGCAACGGCACCTATGCCAACCTTTGCGCTACCTATATGGTTTCTGGAAAACCAATTTATGATGCAATTATTTCCGCCAATGGTGGTTTTTCTCCTGTTTGCCAGGTTAATGCTAGCAATACCGCCTGGTGTGCTTGTTCAGCATTAATGATTACCGCAAACGATCTTTTTTGCGTTGATTCTACTGGAACAAAGCAAAAATTTAATGACATAGGCGGTTGTATTAATATTTGCACCGCTTCTCTTGCGCACTGTTTTCAGCTTCCATAGCAGTATTTAAAAGTACAAGTTATCCACAGTTATTATTATTGAGTATTGTGCTTATAAATATTATAATAGTGTTAATCAAGATATTTAAAAAGGTCGAGATCTTTTAATTAAATAAATTAATTTAAAAAATGCAAAAAATAATAAATTCGTCTCGTAATAAAAAAGGTTTTACTATCATTGAATTATTGGTAGTTGTTGCTATTATTGCGGTATTAACTGGTATTGTATTGGTTAACGTAACGCAATATATTGGCAAGAGTAAGAACGCTAATATAAAGGGAAATATGTCAACCATATTAACAAATGCGGCAGTATATTATGATGACGCAAATCCTAGTACATATGTTGATTTTGTTTTAACTGCATCTTACACAAATCCTGCAGACGCAGCTGATGCGGCGTCAGGTGGTACTGTCACCTATAGTGAAATAGCCAGTGCTTTTTGTGCTTGTTCAACTATGAATACTACTAGTAGCGAACCCGCTGGTAGCACTTTTTGTGTAGACACCACTGGTTACAAAAAAGTAACCGTAGCTACCTGTGCAGATAGATGTGTTACTGCTGATGTGGGAGTTTGTACTGATGGTTAGTTAGTTTGTTGGGATTATTTTTTAATGAGAAACGGGATTGGTCGTTATGTAATAACAAAACAACAGGTGTCAAAACCTGTTGTTTTGTTATTGATAAGCGGGCAATAAAATAAGCAGCAGGCTTTATTTTATTTATTTTGCTTTATGGACTGACACTTTATGGACTGACGCCATTTTTTGTTCCAAAAATTATAATAATAGGCTTTGGAGGGTCGGACCCTCCAAAGCCTCTGAAATGATAGTATTCTTTTTTGGCATTAAACATTACTTGTTAACTCTGTGAACGCTATCACTGGCACAAGAGTATTTTTGCATGATACTACGGGCAGGGGTAGTGTCATTCTAAGCCAAGCTAAAACTTTGAGGGTTTCTTTTTTTAGTTGTTGTTCTTGTAGGCGCTATCGCTTGCACAAGGTTAGTCTTATGTTATACTATGGCAATGAAAGAAAGATACAATAACTAAAGAAATTCTTCTCACTATCGCTTTGGCTGGTATGGTGGTTGTTGCATCTACATCGCCTTATTTTTTAATAAATATAGCGAGGGCGATTATCAAAAATAAAAAATATAGTAAAAACAAAACTAATGAGCAAAAAATAGTGAAATCTCTAAGAAGATTAAGAGAAAATAAACTGATTATTTTACAGGAGAAAGAAGATGGTAAATTTATTATACAACTCACAAAGAAGGGAAAAAGAAAAATTAAAGAAATTAATATTGAAAAGCTAGAGATTACAAAACAGAAAGTTTGGGATAAAAAGTGGCGTATAGTGGCTTTTGATATTCCGGAAAAAAAGAAAAATGGAAGAGATGCCTTAAGGCAAAAATTACAAGAATTAAACTTTTACCAATTACAAAAAAGTGTTTTTGTATGCCCCTACCCATGCGAGAAGGAGGTCCATTTTTTATCCGAGTTTTTCGACATAGGTGATTTTGTTAATATTATTATTGCAGATAATATCTATGATGACGTTAGGTTGAAAAACCATTTTGATTTATAAATTTCAATAAGTTATACCGTTGTGAACGCTACCGCTTGTACAAGAGCATTGTCGATATTTTAGGTTTGGTTTTTATCAGGGGGCGACATTCGCTATCGCGTGTCAAATCATATAACTATCTGACCGAAATAGGTCATTTTTTCCCTCTGAGATTTTGTGGTAAAATAACTGAATGATAGAAGTCAATACTACTTTTTCTTTTCTTGTATTCTTGATCGGTCTTTGTATCGGCAGTTTTTTGAATGTGGTGATTTTACGATTAGAAAAAGACGAAGGTTTCGTAAAAGGCAGATCGTATTGCCCCCGGTGCCGCCATCAATTAATGTGGCTGGATTTGATTCCGGTGGTAAGTTATCTTTTTTTACAAGGAAGTTGCCGTTATTGCCATAAAAAAATATCATGGCAATATCCGGCGGTGGAAGTGGCGACCGGATTGATATTTTTGCTAATTTTCAATTTTCAATTTTCAATCATCAATCAATTTGAAATTTTTCAATTTTTAAATGTTATTGATCTATTATTCTTATGGTATATCGCCTCGGTTTTAATAGTTATATTTGTCTATGATTTAAAATTTTACTTAATCCCCGACAAGGTTTTATTCCCGGCAATAGCAATTACTTTTATTTTTCGTTTGCTTTATAGTGTTTTCATTGGAAATTGGGTATTAGGTATTGGAAATTTTCTTTTAGCTGCCTTAATTGCCTCTGGCTTCTTTCTTTCTATTTATTTAATATCCAAGGGTCGCTGGATGGGTTTTGGCGACGTAAAATTGGCAATCTTACTGGGCCTGGTGCTGGGGTTTCCCAATATTTTGGCGGGTCTATTTTTGTCTTTCTTTTTTGGTGCTATAATAGGGTTAGGGTTGATGTTTTTTGGCAAAAAGGGATTAAAAAGCGAACTGCCATTTGCTCCGTTTCTCATTTTAGGAACATTTTTGGCAATGTTTTTTGGCGACCAGATAATTTTTTGGTATACGCATTTTTTGGTGTTTTAGGCCTCGTCCACAAATAACATCCAGGCTTTTCGAGGACGGGGCGAATTTGTTGCTACAAATTATGCCTCGCGTCCCTACTAAGATGTGTGCCAGATGTGTTCAAAAAAATAGGAGGCGTAGTAAGGCTACGCATGCTATTTTTTGGGACGCAGATGGTGCACAAATTGGATGAAAAGGTGGATGTTATTTGTGGACGAGGCCTTAATAAAGGTTTAATCAGTGAGCCTATTATGTTCAATCGTAACAATACGTTAATAACTAAATTTCGATTGTTTGACGAAAGTGATGCTGGATTTACTCTGGTTGAATTAATAGTCGTGGTTGCGGTTACTTCAATGCTTTTAGTTATTTTAATTTCAAATTTTACCAAAACCCGATCACAATTTGCTCTTTCCAGGACTGCCTATAAATTTGCGCAGGATATAAGAAGGGTGCAAGGCATGGCCCTATCGACTAGCCAATACAGGGACTCTGAAGGTGTTTTGCATCAGGTAGAAGGGTATGGAGTGTATGTTGATCTGGCAAATCCAAAACAATATGTCATGTATGCTGACGTTGATGGGAATCGTTTTTATGACGGATCAATCACGGATTATGTGGTAGAAACGGTTAATCTTGAGCCAGGGGTGGTAATGAGCAATTTAGATAGTGTTGATAAGGCGTCTGTTGATTTTTTGCCTCCGATTCCGCTGACAAAAATCCTATGGACATCGGATTGTGCGGGGGATCCCGACCCGGATTGCCCTGATGGATTACTTGAACTAACTATTACTTTCCAATCTGAAATTGATCCGACACAAACTAAAAATGCCTACGTAAATAATGCGGGTTTAGCAGAGGTTCAATAGACTTGTCCCTAAATAAAATTCGGCTGCAAATTCAACCTTTCGGCGGCAAATGTGCCATAATTTTTAGACTTAGCTAAAGCTAAATCTAAAAATTCTATCACATTTGCCGCTCCGAAATCTTGAATTTTCGCTCCGAATTTTATTTAGGGACAAGTCTAATAAACCATGATGAAAAATTTATTTAAAAAACAAAAAAAGGCGGCTGGGTTTACGTTAATTGAAATGATCATTACCATTTCAATCCTGTCCTTTGGGGTCATGTTAGTTTACCAGGCCTTTTTTTGGCTGGTGAGTTCAAGCTATATTATTTCCAACCGTTTTACCGCAGCTTATTTGGCTCAGGAAGGAGTGGAAATAATAAGAAATCTAAGGGATAATAATTTTATTACCATTTCCCAAAATCCCACTTTTTCGTGGTCTGACGGACTTGTGGGTTGTATTGCAGGATGCATGGCAGACTATAAAACCCAAACTGCTTCTTTGTTGGTTCCCTATGATGGTAGTTTTTTAGGGTTAAATGGCGACGGTCTTTATGACCATGACGTAGGAAGCACCCCCACAATATTCAAAAGAGAAATTACTATAAGTCCGGTATCAGGAACAGATGATGTATTGTATGTGGACGTATTGGTGACATGGAGCTACAATAGCCAGTCATATAGTTTTAATACTGCCGAATATTTGTACAATTGGTACTAGTGTCACATAACATAAAACACATAACATGGAACAACGATTTCACGAAAATTTAAAGATTAAGATGGATGAATTTGTTCATTTGGTTTATAGAATTAGTAAGAATTTCCCTAAAGACGAACTATATGGGGTCACTTCTCAATTAAGAAGATCTGCGCTTTCTGTGATATTAAATTATATAGAGGGTTATGCCAGAATAAAAAGTAAGGTGTATAGGAACTTCTTAGAAATTTCTTATGGTTCCTTAAAAGAAGCAAAGTATCTTTTGCATTTTTCCTTAAAAGAAAATTATTTAATAGACCTGTTGCGAAATAAGAATCGCAACGAAAATTTCAGATTTTTAGCCAAAAATTTGATAGAATTTTAAAATTTAGCTTCGCTAAGTTTGAAAATTATTGCAAATTTTTGGCAAAAATATGGAATTTGCAGTAGATTCTTATTTCGCAACAGGTCTAATGGAGACCGACTACAAAAAGGCAATATTATTAAGTGAAGAGATCGGTAAAATGTTATGGAGTACTATCCAAAAAGTGTAATTTGTTCCATGTTCCATGTTCCATGTTCCATAAAGCAGAAAGGATTTACTATCATAGAAATGATAGTGGTGTTGTCGATATTTTTAATTGTTATCGGCGTTTTGGCAGGTATTTTCCTTTCAATGGTGCAGCATCAAAAAAGAATGTTGCAACAGCAGGAAATATTAAATCAGGCCAGTTACGCCATGGAATATATGTCAAAGGCCATCAGGACCGCCGAAAAAGATACTGTGGTTGGCGGGTTTTTAGGTCAGGGTAATATGTATGTGCTTACACACTGTGATAATGGCGTCACTGAAGCTTGTAGTGGTATAAAATTTATTAATTCATCGGACAGTAGCCGCCAGACAGAATTTTATTTTGAAAACAATGCCCTAAAGGTTTCTGATTGGGGGCAAGATCCGGTTACGATCTCTCCTTTTATGTCAGGAGGGGTTAAATATACCATAAACAACGCCAATTTTATTATTAACGGAGATAAAACGGCGCGCACTGCATCTGATGCCGACGCAATCCAGCCAAGAGTAACTATTGTATTGGCTGCGACAAGCAATATCCCTGGAAGCCAGCAGCAAAAGATAATCCAAACTACGGTTTCGGCAAGAAACTTAAATATACCATAGCAACTGCGCCATATGCGGCGCAGAATTTTCAATTTACAATTTTCAATCAATTATCAATAAAACAAATTTTCAAAACCGTCGTCGGTGTTTAGAAATTAAGTCATTATATATTTAATAGAAATTAATTTACATGTATCATAATTCACAAAAAGGGGTTTCTGTTATTATTTCTTTTTTTATCATGACCATCATGCTTGCTATTATATTATCTATAAGTACGATATTATCTAATGAGATTAAAGCATTGGGCAGTATAGGAAACTCTATATCTTCATTTTTTGCTGCCGATAGCGGGATAGAAAAAACCTTATATTTTGATAGAAAACAACTGGTAGGTGGTGCAAATAGGGGGGTGTGCAATCTATGCGATGCCTGCAGTAATCTTAGCACTGATCCGGATACCCAATGCAATATTTGCATGGCTACGCCACTGGTTGCTAGCGGTTGCGCAGTTGATGATTGCACAAATTGTGAAATTACCTATGAATCCGCTTTTGGCGGCAGAACCTATACGGTGGATGCAACAGTAACCACTGTTGAAAGTGTTTCAAATTTTTTAATCCATTCAAAAGGGCTTTACCAGGATTTAGTCAGGCAAATTGAATTAAATTCCGATTGATATGGCTCAAAAAAATGAAATTTCCCAAAGGATAAAAAAACTTCGGGATCTTATTAATCATCATCGATATCTGTATCACGTATTGGATAAGCAAGAAATATCAGATGCGGCACTGGACTCTTTAAAAAAAGAGCTTTTTGATTTGGAGCAACAATTTCCGGAATTTATTACTTCTGATTCGCCTACGCAAAGGATAGGAGGCCAGCCCCTTAAAGAATTTAAAAAAGTGACACATCGGGAAAGAATGCTTTCGTTAAACGACGCTTTTTCAAAAGAGGATATGCAAGAGTGGCTCGCTAGGGTTTTAAAACTGTTACCCCCGGCAAAAAAAAATCAGATAGATTTTTACTGCGAGTTAAAAATAGACGGCTTGGCCATTGAACTTGAATACGAAAACGGCCTGTTAAAAACCGGATCCACTCGGGGAGATGGCTCGGTTGGCGAAGATATTACCCAAAATATCAAAACGGTGGAATCCATCCCCCTTGCCCTGCACACCAAAGTTCCGTCTTTGGTGGTGCGCGGGGAAGTTTTTATTTCTAAAAAAGAATTTAATGCGATAAATAAAATCCAAAAAGAAAAAGGTTTGGCTTTATATGCCAATCCAAGAAATATCGCCGCCGGTTCTGTAAGGCAGCTTGATCCTAAAATAACCGCTTCCAGAAACTTGGATTCTTTTGCTTACGATATTATTGGCGGATATAAAACTGACACCCACCAGCAAAAACATATCGCCTTGCAAGAACTGGGATTTAAGATAAATAATAATAACAAGTACTGCAAATCTTTAGATCAAGTATATTCTTTTCATCAATATTGGAGCAAGCATCGCAATGAATTGCCCTATGAAATTGATGGCGTGGTGGTTATGGTTAATGACCATGCTTTATTTGAAACATTAGGAGTAGTGGGCAAAACTCCCCGCGGCGCCATTGCTTTTAAATTTCCCCAAAATCAAACTACCACTAACATTTTAGATATACGATTGCAAGTGGGCCGTACTGGAGCCATTACTCCGGTAGCCGTTTTAGAACCGGTTTCGTTATCGGGTATTACTATTTCACGAGCCACATTGCACAACGAAGATGAAATAAAAAGGCTGGACGTAAAAATCGGCGACAGTGTCATTGTGGGGCGTGCAGGGGATGTGATTCCCAATATCATAAAAGTGCTGCCGGAATTAAGAACCGGCCGGGAAAAAAGTTTTACCATGCCGCGGGTTTGTCCTAGCTGTAAAACCGCATTGCAAAAATCAGCGGAAGACGTGGTGTGGCGATGCCTCAATCAAAAATGTTTTGCGCGCCAGCGCAGAAACTTTTACCACTTTGTTTCCAAGGGAGCTTTTGATATTGCAGGGTTGGGCCCTAAAATTATTGACCGATTATTAGATGAAGGGTTAGTTTTGGATCTTGCCGATATGTTTGAATTAAAAGAAGGAGATGTTGCTGTTTTAGAACGGTTTGCAGAAAAGTCAGCGGCAAACCTGATAGAATCAATTGCCCAAAAAAAAGAAATAACCCTGGCAAAATTTTTGTATGCACTGGGTATTCGTAATATCGGCCAAGAAACGGCGGCGGATCTGGCTTTGCATTTTGGCTCTTTGGAAAAATTAAAGCATGCCACGTTATCTGATTTTGAATCAATGTTGCATGTCGGTCCGGTGGTTGCAGCATCGGTTCATCAGTGGTTTAATGATAAGGGCAATATCAGGCTTTTGGATAAATTTGATAAGGTTGGTATTGTGATAAAAAATCCCAAAAAATTATCCCAAGGAAAGTTATCGGGCAAAATGTTTGTTTTTACCGGCACCATGGATGCCATTGACCGTAATCTTGCCAAAGAAAAAGTCAGGGCGCTGGGCGGTAACATTTCAGAGTCGGTTTCTGCCCATACTGATTTTTTGGTGGCAGGCAAAAACCCCGGTTCAAAATTAGCCAAAGCGCAAAAACTTAAAGTCGCCATCATCAGCGAAAAAGAATTTTTAAACATAATAACATGATACATGGGTTTTTATACAAATCATCTTAAAAAACTGGATTGGATTTTGATAAGTTCCGTTGTTTTGATAACGGTTTTTGGTTTGGTGGGAATCTATAGCTATGGCATGGCTAAAAATGATTTTTCGGATTTCCAAAAACAGCTTGTTTTTTTTGCCGTCGGACTTGCATGCATGCTGGCAATCAGTTTTTTTGATTACCGCATCTTAAGAAATAATTCTTACCTTATTTT